>Ga0316204_10003248_pt1 | contig 33311 bp, 33 predicted proteins | sample 6monrhotite_MG_2_FD_205661 | JGI IMG/M metagenome (GOLD analysis project Ga0316204, IMG submission 205661) | Microbial mat bacterial communities from mineral coupon in-situ incubated in ocean water Damariscotta River, Maine, United States -... | ecosystem: Environmental > Aquatic > Marine >... | reverse complement strand
CGTCATATCGCGCTTACGCCCGTAACCCTTGATCTTTTCAACGAGAAAACCGGCATTTTGCAAACCACGGCGCACCGCACCCGCCGCCGTGAACGTCGCAAAGCGTGTCCCCTCATAGCTCAAACGCGCCATATGCTCAAACACCGTCTCACTCCACATATCCGGATTGGTCGAAGGCTTAAACCCATCCAAAAACCATGCATCAACACTGGCGTCCACACGCGGAATAGCCTCATTCACATCATCAAAAATGAGCGTAAGCGTCACACGATCATTCAACACAACACGATGAAACCCCGGAAGCGCAGGCGGGTAGCGTTGAGCCAACCTGTGTAATCGTCCATCAAAAAACTCCACCCAGCGATGCAAAAACAACTCGATCTCTTCACTCTCCACCGGGTATTTCTCAAAAGAAATAAAATCCAGCTTTTGATGCGCCCCGGTTGTTTCTTCAAAACATTTCCACGCCGTCAAAAAATTAAGCCCCGTTCCAAAACCGGTTTCACAAATTGTAAAACGCTCCTGCGCCTGCCATCCGCAGGGCAAATGATTACCATCAAGAAACACATATTCACTTTCCGCCAACCCATTATCAGCAGAAAAATACACATCATCGAACTGTTTTGATTTCGGGACCCCTTTCGGGCTTGCACCAGACATCGCACGCCTTATATTAATAGACAAAGATAACAAGGAAACCTTACCAACATGTCCGATAATCCGCTACTGCAAATCTCTGACCTTCCCAATCATGCGCCACAATTTGAAGCCATTAAAAGCGAACATTATATGCCCGCCGTTGAGGCCGCAATCGAACAGGCCAGAGCCGCGTATGAAGCGATCAAAGCCAACCCGGAAGCGCCGACTTTTGAAAACACGATTGTCGCCATGGAAACAGCCGGAGAAGCATTAGGACAAGTCACCAGCATTTTTTATAATCAGCTCTCATCCATGGGCGGAGATGATTTGCATGAGCTGGCCGAAAAAATCGGCCCCATAACATCAAACTTCTCCAGCGACATCATTTTGGATGAAGCGCTATTTGCGCGCCTGAAAGCTGTCCACGATCAAAAAGATGATTTGAATTTAACCCCGGAACAAATGACTCTTCTGACCGAGGATTATAAAAGCTTTGTCCGTGGTGGCGCCTTGCTGAACGAAGACAAAAAAGCGCGCCTGCGTGAAATCAACGAAGCGCTTTCAACACTTGGCCCGTCCTTTATGAACAACGCCAGTAAATCGGCGGAAAGCTTCGAGATGATCATCGATAATGAAGCAGATCTGGCAGGCCTGCCCGAAAGCGCTCTGGCGGCCGCCAAACATGATGCCGAAGAAAAAGCCAAAGACAACAAAAACTATGAAGGCAAATGGCGTTTCACACTAGATTACCCAAGCTACATTCCATTCGTCCAGTTTGCCGACAACCGGAGATTGCGCGAAAAAATGTGGCGCGCATTTACAAACCGTGCCTATGACGATGAATATGACAATTGCAAAAACATCAAAAACATCATCACACTTAAAAACGAACGCGCGAAACTTTTGGGATATGACACGCACGCCGATTATGTTCTGGAACAACGCATGGCCGAAAAACCGCAAAATGTTTTGAACTTTCTTGAAAAACTTAAAACAGCCTATAAACCGGCGGCCCAAAAAGACCTTGAGCAATTACAAAAATTCGCAAAAAAAGAACACGGCGTCACTGATTTAAAACAGTGGGACATTGGCTATTACAGCGAGAAATTAAAGCAAAAGCTCTTTGATTTCTCATCCGAAGATTTGCGCCCCTACTTCCAACTCGACAACGTTTTGGATGGATGCTTTGAGCATTTTTCCAAACTCTTTGATCTGGAATTCAAACCCGCCAGCGGATATCAACTTTGGCACAAAGACGTAAAAGTGTTCGAGCTGTTTGAAAAAAGCACAGGCGATTTCGTTGGTACGTTATATGGCGATTTCTTCCCGCGCACAGGTAAAAAACAAGGCGCATGGATGACCGCATATCGCGGACAAGGCCTGTTCAACGGCAAAATTGAACGCCCGATAATCGCCATTGTATGTAACTTCACCAAACCGACCGCCGAGCGCCCTGCGCTCATCACACATGATGAAGTCACAACCCTCTTCCATGAAATGGGCCATGCCATCCACGGACTTTTGTCACAAGTGACATATCGCTCGCTATCTGGAACATCCGTACTCTGGGATTTTGTTGAACTGCCATCGCAGGTACAGGAAAACTGGTGTTACGAAAAAGAAACACTCGATAATTTATCAGAGCATTTTGAAACCGGTGAAAAGCTACCGCAAGAACTCATTGAAAAAGTCCGTAAAGCCAAAAACTTCATGGCGGGTTGGGGCGGCCTCAGACAAGTCAGCCTTGGCACACTGGACATGAAATATCACACAACTGATCCGGCCAGGATTAAAGATATCGGTGAATTCGAAGACGAAGCGACCAAAGACACAACATTATTCACGCGCTTGGGTGGCCCTGTATCATCCAGCTTCAGCCATATTTTTGCCGGTGGATATTCAGCCGGTTATTACAGCTATAAATGGGCAGAAGTGCTGGACGCCGATACGTTTGAACTATTTCTGGAAAAAGGTCTTTACGACCGCGCCACAGCGGATTCTTATAAAGAAAACATTCTCTCCAAAGGCGGCTCACAACATCCAGGCATTCTGTATAAAAACTTCCGTGGACGAGATGCAGACCCTGATGCCCTCCTCCGCCGTGAAGATTTGATAGACGACAAGGCAGCTTAACATTGCGTTTCAAAGAGATTTTGAATTTGGCTAGGCGCAAGGCGTGAAGCTTACAAGCGTAAGCAAACAACGCAGTAACAACGCCAGATTCAAAATATCGCAGACAAAAAAAAGAAGCCTAGGGGCGAACCCCTAGACTTCAGGCGTGTGTGGGGTTCCTTAGTTACTCTACCCACCAGTGCGGAACTAAACACCGGTTTCGATCATCACAAATCAGGTGCAAAGGGGAGGAAATCAGCCTTTACAGGCTAACTGCACCATTTGATCATGTGACAATTCGGTCGCTTGCGGTTTAAGTGTGTGGAGATAAACCGCAAACTCAAAATACATATTCTGTGTACTTATATGCATTTTTTATTCTTTCGAGGGGTTTTTTAACAAGAGTTATGAATAATGTCAAACAAAATATGACTCCCTATTCCAAAGATATCGCGATTAGATTAGAATCAGCCTGAAAAGGATAGAAACATGACAGACCACCCGCTCGACGGCACATACAGGATTTCAACCACAACCAGCTACCAAGGCCCTCTTGAGAAACGTAGTGATGGCGAGACAGATATCCGCAACAGCCAAACACACCGCCGCGATGACGCCAACTGTCAATGGACCAGTACTTTTACGATTATTGATGAAAAATCTGTGAAAATGACATCTGTCGCAGATCCCTCAGAAGCAGCGATTGATTTCCTTTTAACAGCTCCCGACGGCTCCCCCACACGCGAACAGGTCACATACGAAGCAACACTCAAGCTTGCACGTAAAGGTGATGACCAAATCCAAATGTCAGGACAAATAGAATACGGGAACGATGTGGTTTTTTTAACACTCAGAAAGACCGGCGCCTAAATTAATTCCGCCAACATACAACGCGCAGAACCACCACCATAGCGCTCCAAAGTCTCTAAAGGGCTGTATATGAGCTTAGAAAAATGCTCATGGCATTGCGAAAGCTGCCTCTCATCCAAAGCATTCATCGCACGTTCGGACAGTGCCAGCATCTTTTGCCCCTCCATGCCGACAACCTCAAGCGCATTGCCACAAAAAGACCTAAGCTGATCATTATTGAACTCGATCACCTCATGAGTTTTACGTAGGGAAGAAACAATGCGTTGACGATCTTCATCAACGATGCACTCACTACAAACCCCCGCTACAGTAGACCCGATCCACATCACACAATCCGTGTGATAGACGGGACCCCCTTTATGGCTGCGCGTATTAAACAACTCAAGCTCATACCCCATAAATTCCGCCCATTTTCGCGCCAATCCTTCATCGGTACGCGCAGAAAGTGCAGCATAACATTTACCATTCACACGATCAGAAACCATACTGGCCGTACTCTCCAAAGATAAGCCAAACGCCTCATACTCTGTCCAGTCAACCACATCGGGATACATACTGGAAAGCAATGAAACAATCGCAGGCGAGCGCTCATCCTGCCTGTTTTTATTTAACATCGGACACAGCATCAAACGCCGCCCAGCCAAAGAAAAAAACCAGTTCGGAAACACCATATCCGGACAATCCTCCAAACCAATAACCGTGGTTATACTCACACCATGCCCGACAAGCCTATCCCTGAACGCCCTGAATTCCTGAAGCGCTCTGGCCGATGTGTCCTCAACAGACGCATGATCATCAATTTGATAAGCATTGGTTTCCATCGTCTGCGGATTGGCAAAAAATGATGCAGGTTCAATCATCAGCAAATGGTTCGTAGATTGCGCAACAGACTTAAAAGACATGACGGCCCCGGAAACAGGAGATTAAAAAAACTTTCGATATATTATATAGAAACCCACACCCATTTGCATCTCGCTATACGTACCGGACAATTATTCATACACTGTTAAAATATCACGAATTATTTATAATATTTCTATTAAACCCGGCTTCAAGATCATACATGTCCTCAAAATCTTTTTGACGTTTCAAAACACGCCTCACAGCACGCCCGGTAGACGGAAAAAAATGAACACGGCGAATAAACGGCCCGCCTATATCCGCATTATAAACCTGAAGCCCCTTACGAAAGAGATATTCCTGCACAAATACGGTATTTTTCAAACCACGGTCATCAGGATCATTTTCACCAATCAACCCGCCATACAAACGAATTTTAATACGCGTCTTGCCCGCCCCGTGACGCTTCATTTCACCCACACACGTCTCGATAGGCTCAAACGCCTTATCAACAACAACTCGATCAGCCGTATCAAGAAAAGGAAAACAATCGAGCATAACGTCCGGCAAAACAACATAAGCCAAAGCGCCCATTTTAAGCTCATGGTCATAAATACTAACCACCACACCGGCCCCCACGGTCGCCACCAGCATTTCATCCTCGTTCACACTGCAAGCAACCTGACCGGGGCCAATATAAACAGGCTCTGCTTCGAATTGAGAATTAAAATAAACATCATGATCATTAACAGCGCGGCGCTCATCAGCCTCCTTAGAAGAAGAAGACATCACACATTCAGAGGTTATTCGTGGTTCGTTATTTTTGGTCATCAAAAGATTATAGCGAAAAAGTAAAAAGAAAGTCTTACGATCAAGACCTCTTCCTTATACGCTGATTTTTTTCACAATACCATGCATAGGTTATCTTTAGCCCCTCAATAAGACCTGTTTCAGGCTTCCAGCCAGCATTGCGAAGCATCGAACTATCCATAAGTTTACGAAATGTACCGTCTGGCTTACTGTTATCAAACACGATATGGCCCTTAAAACCGACAGATTCAACGATTTTTTCAGCCAACACACCAATGCTAACATCAACACCAGACCCGACATTCACAGGCAAAGAACCCGAATAATGCTTAAGCATAAACACCAATGCGTCCGCAGCATCATCAACATGCAAAAACTCACGTAGCGGTCGCCCACTACCCCAAACAATGAGCTCTCCAGCGCCACTCACCTTGGCAGCATGCGCTTTCATCATAAGCGCAGGAATAACATGAGAAGATTCTTCATCAAAAACATCACCGGGGCCGTAAAGATTACACGGCATAGCAGAGATAAAATCGCATCCATATTGCGCCCTATAGGCCTGACAAAGCTTGATACCGGCAATTTTGGCTATCGAATACGCCTCATTCGTCGGCTCTAAACGCCCGGACAACAAAGAATCTTCCTGAATAGGCTGAGGCGCTTCTTTCGGATAAATACAGGAAGATCCTAAAAAAAGCAGCTTCTGAACACCGGTCTTATAAGCGGTATGAACAATATTGGTTTCAATCATCAAATTGTCATACAAAAATTCTGCCGGGTAAGAAGAATTGGCCAGAATACCGCCAACCCTGGCCGCCACAACAATCACAACATCAGGCTTATTCTCCTCAATCCACTGACGCGTTGCAGCTTGATCCCGCAGATCAAGATCGGCCTTATCAACCGTAAGAATTTCACAATTTTCCGATTTTAAACGCCGGACCAAAGCCTGCCCGACCATACCATTATGCCCGGCAACCCAGACACGCTGCCCCTCAAGCTGGAAAGGTGTATTTAACCAACCATCGGCCATGAAAGACCTTCACTACCGCACAAAATAGCACGATCAGTATTCACCATAGCGCTCACCAGCTCATCAAAACTAGTTTTCGGAACCCAGCCTAGCTTTGACTTAGCCTTTGACGCATCACCCAACAAATGATGGACATCGAGAGGCCGAAACAACGCCGGATCAACCTGAACCATAACACAGCCTGTTTTCTTATCCACGGCTTGCTCATCAACACCAACACCAGACCATTCCAAAACAATCCCGGCATGGGCAAAAGCGCGCTCAACGAAATCCTTAACACTGCGCGCCTTCCCGGTCGCCAGCACATAATCATCAGAAACATCTTGCTGAAGCATCAACCACATCCCCTCAATATAATCGCGTGCATCCCCCCAATCACGAACAGATTGAAGATTGCCAAGCACAAGCGGCTTTGTCCGGCCGGATTCTATTTCAGCCACAGCTTTTGTAATTTTACGCGTCACAAAATCCTCACCACGCAACGGACTTTCGTGATTAAACAAAATACCGTTCGAAACATGCATGCCATAGGATTGACGGTACGTACGTGCCAAATGATAAGCCGCAAGCTTAGCCACACCATACGGGCTGCATGGCTCCATTTTTGTATCTTCGTTTTGCGGCCCCCGCGTGGCACCGAACATCTCTGAACTCGATGCCTGATAGATGCGGGTTTTAAGCTCCAAACCATTCACCCGAACAGCATCCAGAACATTCAACGTCCCGGCCGTATTGATATCGAGCGTAGAAGCCGGCGTATCAAAACTCACCCGCACCTGCGAAAGACCCGCAAGATTATAAATTTCATCAGGCTGAATAGCCTTAATCAATAAATTAAGATTATTCGCATCTGTAATATCGCCCATATGCAGCGTAACATCATCAGAAACAAGCCCCAACGCATCCAAACGCTGCAACCCGTCCAGAGGATCAGCATAGCTGTCCCAGCGCACAAGCCCATGCACCTCATACCCCTTTCGAAGAAGGAATCTGGCAAGATACGCACCGTCCTGACCGGCAATCCCTGTAATAAAAGCTGTTTTCGTCATATCAATGTATTGTTTTGCGCATATTAAAGCATGCACAAAAAATGCACGAAAACGCGCAAAAGCGCAAAGACTTTATACGAAAAGGACGCAATATGAAAAAAAACACGTCCCTAAGAATGCCCCTCATCACCTTCGCGGCCAAACGGTACGGACACAAAACCAGGCACAAGCTTCTTCTTCATTTTATCCGTTAGAAACGGCCAAATAATTTGGTAAGAGAATTTTTTCGGCAGATAATCTCCCATCCCTATATCAGCAGGAGGGCGGTAATCAGCATTATAAAAGGTTCCAAACACCTGATCCCACAAGATAACATTCTCACAATAATTCCGGTTACCCTCTTTCAGGTCTTTCGAGTGATGCCAGCGGTGCAAACCAGGTGTATTAAAAATGTAACTCAAAGGGCCAAAACGCATTTCCACATTGCAATGGGTTAACATACCAATGAATGCAGTCACAGCAGAAAGCCATTTCACAACCTCCATCGGTGCGCCCATCGCCAGTAAGATCGCAAGCCCCAAAACAATACTGAACAAACTATCAACAAAATGAAAACGGCCAGTATTGAGAAACCAAAGCTTTTCCACACTGTGATGTATAGCGTGAAAACGCCAGATCAAAGGGATTTCATGTCCTGCACGATGCGCCCAATATAATCCAAATTCCGCGGCATACACACCCAAAATAACCTGCGCCCACATCGGCCAATCGCGTGGCCAAATACTATATCCAGGCTCACTAGCCGGCGTAATCAGCGCCGCAAGACCGATAATACCGCTAAACAGGAAAAGCAGCTGAACACTGCCCTTACTGCTGATCGTATGCATGATAGAGGCGAAATTCTGCCCGTCTGGTTCCAGCCATTCACGCTCATGCGGCATCCATTTTTCGAGGAAAAACAGTGAGATAATCAAAAACACATAAGCGATGTTAAAGAACACCAGAGGCTGATCATTGGCAAAACCATAACCGGCAATCACCATACAGACCGTAAAAAGGAACGGCCAAAGCACCCAGCTAAGAATGTAACGAAGCGTCTCCATGGAATTTTAAACAGCCTGTTTTTGTGAATTTTCAATATTGTGATAATTTTTATACCACTCAACAAATTTTTCAATCCCGTCCTTCAAAGACGTAGATGGTTTAAATCCAATATCAGATTCAAGCGCATCAGTTTCCGCGTAGGTAGCATAAACATCACCAGGCTGCATCGGCATAAAATTCTTCTCGGCTTTTTGCCCGGCAGCACCCTCAATAAAATTTATCATGTCCATGAGCTTTTCAGGATTGTTGTTCCCAATATTATACAAACGATACGGAGCGTTACTAAGCGATGGGTCTGGCGAAGCAGCATCCCATTGTTCATCCGGCGCAGGCACCCTGTCAACCAAACGCAACATAGCCTCGGCAATATCATCAATATAGGTAAAGTCCCGCATCATATCACCATCATTGAAAACATTAATCGGCTTGCCCTCATAGATCGAGCGGGTAAAACCATAGACCGCCATATCCGGACGCCCCCACGGCCCATAAACCGTAAAGAACCGCAAGCCTGTGCATGGCAAACGATAAAGATGCGCATAGCTATGCGCCATCAATTCATTGGCCTTTTTGGTCGCCGCATACAAACTAATCGGGTGATCCACATTGTCTGAAACCGAAAACGGCAAAATCGCATTCAAACCATAAACAGAGGATGACGAGGCAAAAATCAAATGCTCAACATTATTATGACGGGCACCTTCCAGAACATTCACAAACCCCTGAAGATTGGAATCAACATATGCATGTGGATTTTTAATCGAATAACGCACACCGGCCTGCGCCGCCAAATTCACAACTATTTCCGGTTTCCAACTGGCGAATAGCGCCTCCATACCGGCGCGATCCGCCAAATCCTGTTTCTGAAATTCAAAATTCTCGAAACCTTCGATATCCTTTAAGCGGGCTTCTTTCAGAGACACCTCGTAATAATCATTCAAATTATCAATACCCAGCACCGTATGCCCGGCCTCCAGCAGCTTTTTTGAATAGGCGTGACCGATAAATCCTGCGGCCCCTGTAACGAGTATTTTTTTCATCTTTAAAATCCTGCTTACCTCCCGCTTTATCTCTGCGCCGCACGTCGCAAGCGATCATTAATCGCCGCGCCAATCCCTGTTTCAGGCAGAGCCATAATGGCTATACCCTTTGCCCCGCTCTGGTCAAGCTCTTTGAGCATCGCAAAAAGATTAGCCGCCGCTTCGTGTAAATCCCGCACCTCGCTTAAATTCCGCCGCCAATCATCCGGCAAACCGGACGCCGGACCGCCGCCTTTTACAGCCATAAATCTATCAGATCCGAAAGCCAGCAAAGCCTCGCCCTCCTCCAAATCAATCGCGTTCAACCGCACAGGAAGATCCGGCGCATAATGCTTCAGCAGCATCCCCGGTGATTTGGGAACATCCGCATTCGCAGACGCATAACGAACATCAAGGCCCAAAACATCGCTCAACTGCTCCGCCGTAACAGCGCCCGGACGTAAAATAACGGGCACATCCTCACTTAAATCCAAAACGGTTGATTCCAAACCGACATCACAAGCCCCCGCCGCCAAAATCAAATCAACGGAAGGACCCAATGAATCATGCACATGGGCCGGCGTTGTCGGAGAAAGAGAACCGGACTTATTCGCACTCGGCGCGGCCACAGGGACCCCGCACGTTTTGAGGAGTTCTCTCGCCACAGGGTGAGACGGCACACGAATGGCCAAAGTATCCAACCCCGCACTGGCAAGCTCCGACACGTCGCACCCACTTTTACGCGGCAGGATCAACGTCATAGGCCCAGGCCAAAAAGCATGAGCAACGGCTCTAGCTTCATCTGAAATTTCGACAAAGGCCGCAGCGGAAGACAAGTCAGGCACATGAATAATCAAAGGATTAAACGATGGCCGGCCTTTGGCCTCAAAGATCCTTGCCACAGCCTCCCCGTCCAGCGCACTCCCCGCCAGACCATAAACAGTCTCAGTCGGCATCCCGACAAGACCGCCAGACTTCAAAATTTCGCCAGCCTCGGCAATTGAGTCTGTATTTGCAACTTTAATCCCCATATTCAAACCGCCTTATGCCGCACACCGCCCGTTTGCGGTTTTGGAACGCCCGTTGTTCCGGGCAAGCTCAACGGCAGCTTCAAAAGCGAACGCACAGCCAGATAAGCAAAGCCTTCAGCCTCCACAACATCACCATCCCAACCAAAATCGTCAATATGCTGAACCTTGCCCTGCAACCCTTCGGAAAGACGATCCATCAAACAAGCATTATGACGCCCACCGCCGCTCACCATCCACAGCTTCGGTGTTTGCGGCAGCATCTTTTCTGCGGTCACAACAGATTCAACACTAAACTGCACTAACGTTGCCAAAGCATCTTCGGTTGACAAATAATCAATCGACGAAACGTCCCAGCTATTACGGTCCAGCGATTTGGGTAAAGGCAGCGCAAAATAAGGCAGCGCCATCCAGCGATCAACGATATCCTGATGCACCGCACCGGAAGAAGCCAGCGCCCCTTGCGGATCAAACGCCTTTCCCATTTTTGTATAAATACAGTCATCCATAAGCGCATTACCCGGCCCCGTATCAAAAGCAATCAGCTCGCCTTCACCAGCGCCAATCCCCAACCCTATATCAGGCCCTGTCCCAGCCCCTATCCACGTCACATTGGCAACGCCTCCGACATTAAGTATAGCCACAGAGCCGCCGGCCTTCTCAACCAACCCCTCTGCATGCGCGCGCGCCTGATGATACAGCGGCAATAATGGCGCGCCCTGCCCGCCTGCCTTAACATCTGCGCTGCGAAAATCATTCACCACATCAATACCGAGTTGACGCGCAAGCGCGCCCCCGTCTCCAATTTGCCATGTCAGCCGTTCATCCGGCACATGCAACAGCGTTTGCCCGTGAAAACCGACAACATCAACATCATCCGGCTCCAAACGGGTCTTTGCCATCAATTCCACAACAGCATTCGCATGGCGGTGTGTTAACAAGCGCTCAACCTCAATCACATCCGGATGCTGGGGATCGCGCAAACCAAAACATGCGCGTATTTTCCCCTGAACCCGTTCATCATAAGCCATACTCAAAGCGTCAATCGGCTTCACATATCCTTTACCGTCAGTCTCAACCAACGCCGCATCCACGCCATCAGCCGATGTACCCGACATCAACCCAATCGCGCGATATATTTTTCCTGTATGGACTTTATTCTCACTCATGCTTATAAATCTCTTATTATGTCGAGTTATAAATCAGATTTTCTCAACATCCTAGAGCAACGAGGTTTTATCCACCAGTGTTCCGATTTCGAAGCACTGGATGCCAAATTATCAGAAGGATGCCAGAGCGCCTATATAGGCTTCGATGCGACAGCGGATTCGCTGCACGTAGGCTCGCTCGTGCAAATTATGATGCTCTACTGGTTCCAGCAATCAGGCCATAAGCCGATCACCCTAATGGGCGGGGGCACAACCAAAGTCGGTGACCCCAGCGGAAAAGACGAAAGCCGCAAGATGCTGGACGATGCCGGAATTACCAAAAACATTGAAGGCATCAAAAGCGTCTTTTCAAAATACCTGACCTACGGCGAAGGTAAAACAGATGCCATCATGGTCAATAATGATAAATGGCTATCGCAAATCAATTACATCGATTTCCTGCGTGATTACGGTCCGCATTTCACAATCAACCGGATGATGACGTTTGATTCCGTCAAGCTGCGCCTTGAACGTGAACAACCACTGACATTCCTCGAATTCAACTACATGATCTTGCAAGCCTATGATTTTGTTGAGCTTCATCGCCATTACGGCACCGTCCTACAAATGGGCGGGTCAGATCAATGGGGCAACATTATCAATGGTGTTGAGCTTACTCGCCGCACCGAAAGCGCTCAGGTCTTCGCGCTCACCACCCCGCTTTTGACAACAGCCTCTGGCGCTAAAATGGGCAAAACCGCCGATGGCGCGGTGTGGCTAAACGCCGACAAGCTCAACGCTTATGATTTCTGGCAATATTGGCGCAACACAGAAGACACCGATGTCGGCCGCTTCCTAAAACTCTTCACCACATTGCCAATGGACGAAATTACAAAGCTTGAAACCCTTGAAGGCGCCGAAATTAACGAAGCGAAAAAGATCCTCGCTTTTGAAGCAACCAAAATGATTCACGGTGAGCAAGCCGCACAAGAAGCACAAGCAACAGCCGCCAAAGTATTCGAACAAGGCACCGTTGGTGATGATCTCCCCAGTATCGAGATTGATGAATCAAGACTGTCCGGCGGTGTGAATATTCTGGATTTATTCGTTGAAACCGGACTTGCAGCCTCCAAAGGCGAAGTTAAACGCCTAATTAAAGGCGGCGGCGCACGCCTCAACGACAGCAAAATTGATGATCAGGAGCTAAACGCCTCTAATGCCGACCTGACCAGCGAGGGTTATCTCAAGCTCTCCGCAGGTAAAAAGAAACACGCCATTGTGAAAATTAAAAACATGCGCGCAATCACCTGACCTTCCGCTTCAGTTCCCCCTCGGCTGATCCTGGATCAGCCAACAACAAAAGGGGGTGACAGGACTTAAAGGAAGGAAAGTACCATGCATAATATATTATTATACGGGGCCACAGTCTTAATCTGGGGCTCGACTTGGTATGTGATTACATTCCAGCTTGGGGTTGTTGACCCTCTATTATCCATTAGCTACCGCTTTGGATTGGCTGCGATTGTACTACTGGCTTTCTTAAAGTTCAAAGGACGTTTGAACATAAAGCAGTTCACACGCCGCCAGCACGCCTTCATCGCGTTGCAGGGCTTCTTGCTGTTCTTCCTGAACTACTGGCTATTCTACCTTGGCACAGCGCATATAACATCCGGATTGGTCGCCGTGATCTTTTCGACCATGACGCTGATGAATATCGCCAATCAGGCTTTAATATTCAAAATCCAGATCAAGAAACAAGTCGTTCTAGGCAGCGTCATCGGCCTTGCCGGTGTCGGCGCTGTATTCTGGCCCGAAATCGAAGGCATGAACGGCAACGATGCGGTTCTAATGGGGATCACACTTTGCCTCATCGCCAGTTACCTGGCCTCTTTGGGCAACATGGCCGCGCTCAGAAACAGCCGCGATCAAATTCCTGTTTTGGAAAGCAACAGCATTGGCATGGCATGGGGATCACTATTTTCATTCCTGATTGCAGTTGGAAGCGGGGTAGAAATCACGTTCGACACCTCGTTGAATTACATCTGGTCGCTGTGCTATCTGGCTGTTTTCGGCTCGGCTATCGGGTTTGGCTGTTACCTGACGTTGATGAAAAATATCGGCGCAGATAAAGCCGCCTATGCCAGCGTTATGTTCCCGATTGTCGCGCTGATCATCTCCACCATATTCGAAGGATATGTCTGGACGTGGGAAGCACTGGCCGGCATGGGACTGGTTGTCGCCGGAAATGTGATCGCCATGACAGACCGCGAGCGCATGCTCCATTGGAGACCACGTATGGCGAGAAAGCTTAAGCGATAAGTTTTACGATATGTAACAGATTATATTGACTGAACGGTGAGATCAATGTCCGTCAGAATGCCTTTATATTGTCCAAAGCCAAAATACTTATTCGTAGCAAAAATAGATCTTGCTTGCATCGTCGACCTTTCAACTCCAGTCAACTCAGCCAAAACACCATGCTCCGACAAAAGTTTTTTAAACTCCATATAATCTTCATGGGCTTCAACATCTTCCTGCGTCATAAAACGGGGATCAGAATAATCATCAGACGTATAAGCCTTAACAACAACACCAGTCGGAGGAGAATATTTAGCCCATAATTTCATATATGATTTCGGAGCATAAAAAGTTTCCTGTGAATTAGAATCAAGAGCACGACCCTCAACACCAACTTTATCAATTAAACCGCCCTCAAACCTTTGCCGCGTAAATGACACCCCAAGAGGAAAGCTACTCTCTTTTTTCTTTTTTGACAGAGCATCAAATTCTTCCGTACTCACTTTAAGAGGGTTATCTTCAAAATCAGCCACTAAACGGAAAACCTCAGCACCAACAATACCTTGAAAGAGTTCAGCTAATGCCTGATCCTTCTTATGTGCAATACGCTCTTCGTTTTTAGGACGCAAAATAGATATACCAACCATGATTATTCCTGTTTTTACCATTTCTATAAGATCAGGATTTTACAGAGGGAAAAAATTATGTCAATAGGCTAATTCTGCTCAAACAAAACCCGGCGCAAAATCCCGGGAGTGAGCGCCGCCAGCGGATTAACACTGGTCTTTGGATCGGCGCTCGGCCCCTTAACGGTATAGGTCGCAGCAATCAGCGCGCCTGTACCGCCGGTCAGGATATCCCCGACAAGCGGAATACTGCCTATGATTTCGTTGATACCGGACAGCGGAATAATCGTGCCTGATACATCCAGCATCTGAGCCGCGTTATCAAACGTGCCATCAAAGGTAAGCCCCAGAGAGTTCCCGGATGTCCGGCCGTCTTTCAGCACAAGCAAACTCCCCTGCGGACGATAGTGCCAATCAAAATTGGCCTCCATTTTTTCAAAAATAAGGCCTTCGCCATTCAGGCTCTGCACAGCACCGGAAATAGACATCGCGCTCACAAGCTGAGCCAGTGCCGGCGCATCAACAACCTTAAAATTGCTCACCTCTGCAACGCCGATAAGGTTTCGGTCAAATACACCACGGATAGGCTCCCCGTATATCACCAGTTTTCCACCACGAACATTATCATAAAGATCAAACGCCTTCAGCGTCGCCCCCGCATCATCGGCCTCCAAACGGAATACGCGCTTTCCCGAACCATCAGGTTTGTAACGCAAATAAATATCACCCTTACCCGCAATCGCATCCATTTCCATCTGGTTAAACTTGCCTTGTGCATCAATGTCTACGTAAAGTTTGCCATATTGAACCGTTTCATCATCCGCTGTACGCATCTGGTCGACCGCCACAGAAATTTCCATAGGCGGGCTGCCATAAACATCTTTTTTCTCACCCTCGTTATTGAGAAAGGGACGTAAATCAAGAAACGGGCCATCCATAACAATTTTTGTCCGGCCATTTTTTTCAACCTCGAACTCCAACCGCGCAACAGTCTCGTTCAATGTAAATCGTGACACACGGCCAGAAGCCAACTCGGTCTCGCCCCCCACCTGACGGAACTTCAAAACCGATGGCTTTAAAACAATCGACGGCGCCAAACCGGACAAATCACGAATTTCCTTAAGCTCATCATTCACCAAAATAGCTTTGAGCGTTGTCTCGCCCTTGGCTCCGGGCAATTTCTCATAATCAAAAGGATCGACGAACAAACGCGATTGTGTCAAATCCGCCTTCACATCCGCCTCGGCCAGGCCATCTTGAAGTTTAGTGTACACAACGTCAACAAAAGCAGAGCCATCAAGAAACGCGCTTAAATCCATTCCAAATTTTGTCCGCAACGCCGGATCAACCATAAGAGAGACCTTTACCCGCGACGAATAAGGCTTGCCTTTAGAAACCAGATATTCACTATAATCAAGATCGATAGGACGCCCCTCAAGCTTCCCTCGTCCATCGACACGCAAATGGTTCTTTTCTATCTTAACGCTCAAAGGCCCTTCGGAAAACGTAAGCCCCTTCACAACATTGGGTAAAACGACTTGACCAAGAGTTCCCTGAACCTTCACGGCCACATCTTCAACTTTAATGTTATCTTTCGTCGGTAGAGACACATTGACCCTTAAATCTGCTATGCCTTTGGTCTTTTCTACGTCAATATCGCTTTGCGCGCCTATTGGTTCATCTCCGATATATGTCAGAATTGACTTTAGGGGCCCTTTGAGATGAAGATTAATATCCGCCTGCCCCGCACCAGCCTCTATAATATTAATCAACTCAACATCCGCCGACGCCACATTAAGATTCATCACACGCGCAGAAGAAATATCAAAACGCAACGTTTCGCTTTCAAGATTAAAAACACCTTTTCCATTGGCTTGTGTCACAGGTTTTAACGGCGCCCTGTAATCAACGCTCATCCCCTCAAACTCAAAGCCAGCAACAAGACCCTCAATATCCGCGTCCCACTCATTATTCTCATCACCGCGAACAAGCTTCAAACCACCTTGCGCATAGATGTTTTTAAAAACACCATCGCTCAACTTATCAACAATCCATTCCTTACTATTGTCATCATCCAAAGCAGCAGGCCAAATTTTAGCAATTGCCGCTTGCTCAGCTTCATTGATCTCAACCCGCACAGGACCGGTAATACCATTTTCGACAAGTTCAAGCTTCGCGCTAAGCTCAACCCCCATCCCCTCTACGCTCACCCCCAAACGATCAACCTCAAGAGCGCGTGTTTCAGCATTGTACCGCGCAAGAAGCCCTAAGCTCTTATATGGAACAAATTCAGACGAAAGCATATCAGATTGAACAAAGCCCGCATCAGACAAAACAGTAAGCGTCGCAGAACGCGGAACCATATCAGCCCCTATACGAGCCTCCAGCCGTGCATCCAGAACAACATTCTGCCCTGCCAACACATCAAGTTCAGGAATTTTATCGGCAAGCACACCAACATCAAAACGCTCCAGAACCATATCAACATCAACATTTTTGTCCTTAGGGTATAACAAAGCATTAACCTTGAGCTTTGAATTCTTGTGACGGACAGAAGGAATATCGACCAATAGCTCGGCCTGAATTTGCCCCGCCCGTTTTTCAAGCACCGCATTTGCATGTGGCAAAACCCATGAAAAATTAAGCACTCTGTCATCGACAAGCACACTGGCATCTTCAATTTGAAAACTCTGCAACAACGACAAAACAGCCCCGGAATCATCAGAATCTTTACCGTCTTCAGCCTCTGTTATAACGCTTAGAATTTGCTCTATATAATCGCCTTGTGCTTCCGGCTCATCTTCCTGTCTATTGGGGCCATAAGTTTTGAGATCGGCAACCCCGATGTCAAAACTATTATCCGCATTTCTGACCACACTTAAGCTCGGCCCTTTTAAAATCAAACCCTCAGGACGTATACGGCCCAAAAACAAATTGGCCTTATTCAAATCCAAAGCAGCTTCATCAACAGAAGCAATGATTTTATCTCCCTCGCCATAAACGACAGCGCCCTGCAAACCCAACAAAAGCGGCTCACGCACGCCGGGCCAGAAAAGAACAACTTTTTCAACAGAAACGCGCATGCCCCGCTCTTCATCACGCATAGCATCCTGAACATAAGATTTGGCAAACTCCATATCCAATGGCGCAGATAAAAGCCGCCACGCAAGAACGCTCACAGCAATGACCACCAAAACGGCCACAACAGCGCAAATTTCGACAACAATAAACCCGGAACGTTTAGTAAAGCGTTTGAAATTCATTCCTTATCTTATGCCATGCTTGACATGTACGGCAAAGCCCCCATGTTACAAATATTAAACAACTAACATTTCGAAAGACAAATAAATGACAGACATAAATGCAGGAGATCAAGCGCCGGACTTCACACTCCCCACAGACGGAGATGGAGAAATAACCCTTTCTGAACTGCGCGGAAAAAAAATCGTCATTTACTTTTACCCAAAAGATAACACCCCCGGGTGCACAAAAGAATCTTGCAGCTTCAACGAGGCTTTAAAAGCCTTTGATAAACTCAATACGGCGATTATAGGCATTTCAAAAGACAGCATCGCGAAACACGATAAATTTAAAGCGAAATACGGACTAAGCTTCCCTCTTGCCTCGGACGAAAATGGAAACGTTTGTGAACGCTATGGCACATGGAAAGAAAAAAACATGTACGGTAAAAAATATATGGGTATTGAACGCTCGACTTTTTTGATCGATGAAAATGGAACCATCATAAAAATATGGAGAAAAGTCAAGGTAGCGAGCCATGTCGAAGCCGTCCAACAGGAAATAGAGGAGATAGGCAAAACGACCTAAAACAGAGGGCTTTTTGCATTCTTAAACCGGGGTTTAGCCCGCCAGAGCGTCAACCATATCTTCAAGTCGTATTTCACGACCAGCACCTGCACCATTCAGGTGATCATGCATATGATCAATAATCACATCATTATGCCCGTGAAAGAAATGGTTCGCCCCTTCAACCTTGCGATAATCAATGGCGATACCTTTTTGCTGATGCAAACGCTCAACAAAATCAGCAACAGACGGCTCATCAACAACATTATCTTTTGATCCGTGCAAAACGAGCCCAGATGTCGGACAAGGCGCCAGAAAACTAAAATCTTCCGTATTTGTCGGCGGAGCAACAGATATAAACCCCTGAATCTCAGGACGACGCATCAAAAGCTGCATCCCTATCCATGCACCAAAAGAAAAACCACCAACCCACGCATAAGGGGCATTCGGATTAATCTCCTGCATCCAGTCAAGCGCAGACGCAGCATCGCTTAGCTCGCCCTCACCACGATCAAAGAGACCCTGAGAGCGGCCAACACCGCGGAAGTTAAACCTGAGACAGGAAAAACCGCGAGCGGCAAACCCCTGAAACATATTATACGTAATTTTGTTATTCATCGTTCCGCCATGCTCTGGGCTTGGGTGCAAAATCAAAGCAAGTGGCGCATTTTTAATTTTGGAATGTGAATAGCGACCTTCAAGACGCCCACAAGGGCCGTTGAAAATAACTTCTGGCATTTAATCCCCTAACTTCATCATCTGGGTTTATTTATGATCTGGCTCCATCAATTGGAAACCGGAAAGTTGCATCTATATAGGAAAGTTACCCTGAAATGTCTAGAAAAACATTATAAGTGTTTGATTTTACTTGTGGGAAAGAGGGTGTACATAAAAAGAATCAATATTAGAATTTCATATATTGCATTTTACGAATATATCTTATAAAAAATCGGACAAGACGTATCTTAAGCGGTTTCCTCATTCGTGTAGAAAAAACTTTAAAAAACATTACGTAAAACCGAGAGAAAATAAAATGCCAGACTCATTAAAGCTAAACTCAAGAGGGAGATATGCCGTTATCGCAATGGTAGAGCTAGCTAAAGCAGAAAACAAAAAACCTTTACCGCTATCCGAAATCGCCGAAAATGCAGACATTTCCTTATCCTATTTAGAACAATTAATCGCAGGAATGAGACGACACAATCTTGTAAAAAGCTATCGCGGCCCGGGCGGCGGTTACATTTTAGGAAAACCTTCGAGCGCAATTCTAATAGCAGACATCTTAAATGCCGCCGAAGACAGCGCGCCAGCAAAACGAAATGCGGCGAAAACACAAAAAGCAGCAACATGCGCCCACACAAACGCCCTCTGGAGCTACATCGGCGAACTATTAAGCGCAGCATTAAGCAAAATCACCCTTGCTGACGTAATTAACAACCGCCTTGGAAACACGTCAACAAGCGTAAAACATTTGAATTCATAACAAAAAGCGCTTAAAAACGCGCCATGAGCTCAAAAACATACTTGGATCACAACGCAACCACCCCGCCCCGTAATGAAGTGATTCAAATCACACAAAAAGCGATGGCATCACCACATAACGCCTCATCCATTCATGCTTTTGGCCGTGAAGGGCGTAAATATATTGAACAAGCCAGAGAACAAATCGCCTTGCTTACCAACGCACCGGCCACACAAATCATTTTCAACAGCGGCGCAACAGAAGGTAACAACACCGTCCTGCAACATTTTGCCGGAGAGCGTATCCTTGCATCAGCGATTGAGCACCCCGCAGTTTTAGAAGCAGTCAAAGATGTCGAACATATCCCGGTTACGCCCCAAGGGCTTGTTGACCTGAACGAACTGGAAAACCTGCTGAAAGACAAAAAAACAGGCCTGGTCTCGATCATGCTGGTTAATAACGAAACTGGCATTATACAACCAGTCAAAGAAGCCGCAGCATTAAGCCATAAATACGGCGCACTCTTCCACTGCGATGCAGTACAAGCAGCAGGACGCATCCCGATAGACATCGCAAGACTTGGCATAGATTTCATGACCCTTTCCGCACATAAAATCGGTGGCCCGCAAGGCGTTGGCGCACTGATATTAGGCATTTGCGGAGTTACGCCAACACTTTTAACCGGTGGAGGGCAAGAAAAGTCGGCCCGCGCAGGCACCGAAAACGTTGCCGGAATAGCAGGGTTTGGAGTTGCGGCAAAACTCGCCCACCAAGAACTTCAGGACTTTCAAAAAAACACCCGCCCCCTCCAGCAAAAGTTGGAAAACGCACTAAACGCAATGAGCGGCATACAAATCTACGACGAAACAGAACGCGTCACCAACACAACATTATTCAGCATACCGGGCATATCCTCGGAAACACTTGTAATGTCTCTCGATTTGGAAAATATTGCCGTCTCCAACGGCTCCGCATGCTCCAGTGGTAAAGTCAAGCCGAGCCATGTATTAAAAGCCATGGCAAGAAACAATAAAGAAGCCACAAGTGCAATCCGTATCTCAACGGGATGGAACACATCAGAAAACGATATTGATCGCTTCCTCGAAGTCTGGCAGAACATTTACCAAAGAATGAAAGATAAAATAGATGCCTAAAATCACCTTCCTACACATCGACGGGTCCGAACAGATCATCGAAGCCGAAGAAAACTGGTCAATCATGCAAGTTGCCGTTGAAAACAAAATCAAAGGCATAGAAGGCGCGTGTGGCGGAGCCATGGCCTGTGCAACGTGCCATATTTACATCCATCCGGACTGGCAAGACCGCGTCACAGCACAAGACAACGAACAATGCGTAGAAGAAGAGGACATGCTCGACCTTGCTTTTGATATACGTGACACATCACGTTTGGGATGTCAGGTAAAACTAAACAATGAACTCGATGGTCTGATCGTCGCTCTTCCCGGCGTAAAAACAGACTGGTAAGAAGGAACACACTCGAATGATTAGACACATTGTCATGTTCAACGCCAGAAACCCCGACGATAAAGACAAAATCTTTGAAGGCTTAAAAACCCTTGAGGATATTCAAGGCAATTGGACCATTGAGGTCAGCCGCAATATAAAAGCAGACAAAATCGGCAACGATATTGATTTTGTTGTCTACTGCGAATTTCCCGACGAAGCCGCAATGGAACAATATAAAGCAGACCCCATTTATGCCCACGCCATCACACTTGTCCGCCCTTTGCGTGATATGCGCGTTGCCGCAGACATAGAAGCCGCGTAAAGTTTGCTTTTTTTGCCCAAACGCCATATATAAAGCGCCCAAGGGAATAAAAGCATGAACTCTTTAGATATTGACAAATCCCCAAAAGACACCCGCGTAGTGGTGGCCATGTCCGGCGGCGTAGACAGTTCCGTCGCGGCTGCACTATTACATGAACAAGGCTATGACGTTGTTGGCGTCACGCTACAGCTCTACGATATGGGCCCAAATAACGGTGGAGCACCCGTAAAATCCAAAACCTGCTGCGCCGGCCAAGATATATATGACGCAAAAAAAGTCGCTGATGATCTGGGGTTTCCTCACTATGTCCTCAATTACGAAAGTAATTTCCGCGAAAGCGTCATCGATGACTTCGCCGATAGCTATATCAAAGGCGAAACGCCTGTTCCTTGCGTTAAATGCAACCAAACCGTCAAGTTCCGCGACCTTCTGGAGGTCGCGCATGATTTAAGCGCCGACTGCATGGCCACAGGCCACTATATCAAACGCACAGTCAATAAAGACGGCAAAGCCGAGCTTCACCGCGCCCACGACCATGGCAAAGACCAGAGCTACTTCCTCTTCGCCACCACACAAGAACAACTAAACTTCCTGCGCTTCCCCTTAGGCGGATGGAGCAAGAGCAAAACACGTCAGGAGGCAGAGCGACTTGGCCTATTAACCGCAGACAAGCCGGATTCACAAGATATTTGCTTTGTCCCTGACGGCGATTACGCCAAAATCGTAAAGAAAATCAGACCTGAAGCCGGAAAACCAGGAAAAATCATTCATATCGATGGACGTGAAATCGGCAACCATAACGGCATCATTCATTACACAATCGGCCAACGTAAAGGCCTTGGCATTGGTGGCGGTATTTCTGAAAACAACGAGCCACTTTATGTTATACAAATAGATCCCGCAAAAAATCAAGTCATCGTCGGGCCAAAAACCGCACTGGCCCGTAACATCATCCATGTTCAGAACTGCAACTGGCTAGAGGATTTACCCGAAAACGGCTTACCCATCGATCTAAAATTCAGATCGGTCATGAAACCCGTCCCTGCGAAGCTTATAAACAAAACAGAGAGCACAGCAGAAATCCACCTAAACGAGGCCCAATACGGAATTTCACCGGGACAAGCAGCCGTGTGTTATACAAATGCCCGCGTTTTGGGCGGCGGCTGGATAATCCGCAGCGAAGCGGCTTGACAGCTCCGCCAAATATCGCCATAAACATTTCCACGTATTTCGCGGCGGTGTAGCTCAGGGGTTAGAGCAGAGGAATCATAATCCTTGTGTCGGGAGTTCAAATCTCTCCACCGCTACCAATTTTCAAAAGCTGACTAATCTTCATCAGACCGTTCATCCTCATCAATCAAAATACGCCGGGCAGATCCATCCAGATCATCATACTGACCTGATTTAAGACTCCATATAAACGCCCCCAAGCCTATCGCACCTAAAAACAAAGCCACCGGAATAAGAAAAATCAAAACACTCATAAAGACATCCATTTCAAACGAAAAGAATTCGCAATCACAATCAATGACGAACCAGACATGCAAAGAGCGGCAATCAACGGCGTGACAAACCCACCCAACGCAAGCGGCACCGCAATAAAATTATAAATTATCGCCAACGCAAAATTCTGTCGCACCAGTTTTTGTGTAAGAAGGGCAATTTTATAAGTCTCGTAAACAGGTGAAAAACCATCGCCCATAAAAACAATATCCGCCGCATTTTGCGCCATATCTATGGCTGTTCCAGGAGCCATAGAAACATTAGCGCCCGACAAAACAGGGGCATCATTCAATCCATCACCAACCATCAAGACTTTATGCTGGTCATTTTGCAGAGCCTCCATAATTTCAAATTTTTGTGTCGGCGTTTGCCCGGCATAGCGAACATCAAGCCCCACTTGCTGCCCGGCCTTATCTACAACATCCTGACGATCACCGGAAACAAGTAATATATTCAAACCGGCATTTTTAAGCTTAAGAACAGTATCCACAGCGTCCGTGCGCAAACTGTCCTGAAAAACAAAACACGTCTTCTTCCCTCCTGCATCCAGCCACAGCTCAATATCTGTCGAGGATTCAATGTCTGGATCTCCGCACCAATCGCGGCTCCCAAGCCTCACAGTCTTTCCTTTATACTGCCCTTGCAGTCCAAAGCCACTCAGCTCATTTACATCACCAACATCCAACAAATCACCTTTATAGGCCACATGAATCGCCTTAGACAAAGGATGCGCACTATGTGTCCCCAAAGAAGCCGCAACTTGCAGAACATCATCAGCGTACGATCCCACAAGTCCAAGATCACCGCGCGTCAACGTACCGGTCTTATCAAGCATAATAGTGTCAATAGCCGCTAAACGCTCCAAAGCATCTCCGGACTTAACCAAAACTCCGTTTTTAATCAGCCGTCCACTAGCCAGAACTTGCACAACAGGAACAGCAAGCCCCAAGGCACAAGGACATGTAATAATTAAAACGGTGACAGCAATCATCAAAGAAGGCTGCCACGCCAAACCGCCCAATAACCACCACCCCAAAAAAGCTATAACGGCGAAAAAATGAACCACAGGTGTATAAAGCCGCGCAGCCTTATCCGCCAAGCGTACGTACTGCGCCTGACCCTGCCCTGCCTTCTCCATTAAACGAACAATATCCGCCAAAAGAGAATTATCAGCCGCTTTAGTAACCTCAATCATCACAGACGCGGATATATTCAACGTTCCGGCATAAACATCAGCCCCTTCCGACACTTCACGCGGCATGGTTTCACCAGTCACAAGCGACGTATCAACACTGCTCTGCCCATCGATAACAAGGCCATCAACAGGGAATTTTTCACCTGCGACCACACGCACAAACATCCCCTCCTTCAGATCACGAATAAGAACACGGCGCATAGAACCATCAACAATAACATGAGCAAAACCACTAAGCGTAGACAGTAAATCGGTCGCAGATGAACGGGCATTCTTTCGCGCCCGAAAATCCAGATAACGCCCGATAAGTAAAAAAAACATCAGCATTACCGCAGAATCAAAATAGGCGTGCTCACCATGATTGATTGTTTCAAACAAACTCATCCCCCCCGCCAGTAAAAGAGCAAGAGACACAGGTACATCCATATTAGTATGACCTTTAACAAGAGCGCCCAATGCCGAACGGAAAAAAGGGCGCCCGGAAAAAAGAATCGCCGGCAACGCAATCAACGCGGAAATCCAATGCATAAAATCACGCGTCGCCGGTCCCATAGTTTCCACCGAAGTTGACCACACCCCGACAGACAAAAGCATCACATTACCCATCGCAAAACCGGCCACACCAAGACAAAGTAACAAAAACCTCTCTTGTGCCTGAATTTCGTCTTTTGCGACTTGCGCATCATAGGGTTGAACGCTGTAACCAAGGTTTTCAATAGCTTGGACAAAGCCATTAGAACACTCTATATCGCCATCCCAAATCAAAGACAGCCGCCGCGTCGAAAAGTTTAAACGGGCGTTTTTTATATTATCCTGATGTGTAAATAACGACTCAATTTTTTGAATACAGCCAGCGCAATAAACGCCTCCAACCAAGACAGAAAGCTCATAAAAACCGTCATCATTTATTTGAGACAGCCCCTCATAACCAACGGATTTTTCCGTCCCTAGCGCGCTATGAAATCGTATGTTGTTTGAAATGTCCGGCTCTCCCATGTCGCTTTTAATCTTGCGTTCCAAGCCCCTGACAATGGAAAATCAGGCTTGACTTCATATACACCATGCCCCGTATGTTTTAAAACAGTTTCAAAATCAAACCCGTCTTTCACCGGACGAAAAAAAGACACGCTCACTTGCGCATTTTGAACAGGCAAAGTTAAACGCAGCGTGCCGTTTTCAAACGAAACATCATGCTCAACACCCTGTTGCGCTCTGGCCCTTTCCAACGTTGCGTTAAAATCCAGCCCCTTCTTATAAGGCTGTTTAACAACAACCCCGCTATGCGTATTAAGCGCTTTCGTAATAAAAACCGCATTCACGGCAACGATAACCGCAAAAAATGCGACAAACGCACACAAAACCCACGTCCCTTTTTCAGGATTAAACAGCGCCGCCATTATCGTTCTTTCCTCGTAATAAATACACTCTCATAATTATCTTCTATATCACCATCCCGTAAAACAAACTGAATATTACGAGGAGTACCGTGCTTTGCCAAAGCGCTTACAAAAACACGATAACTTCCGACACTATCCGCAGGAACATATAAGCTGTGAGCAAACACATCACCTGCCGCTTTAACATTAACATTTGGGTTTTCAAGCCCTTTTACATCCAACACATAACGACGATCTTCCGCCGTTTTATTGGAAATTTTAAGCACATAGCCATTGCGCACTTCGCCACTGGACAACTGAACAAACAAAGGGTTTCTATCATGTAAAACCGTTATATCAAGCACAGAACGAGTCAGGAGAGCATACAGCATAATACCGCCAACCAAAGCCATCACAAAACTATAATAAACCGTACGGGGACGAAGTAATTTAAACTTCTCAACGCCGCCCTTAATTTCGGCCTGCATATGGTTCTCTGTATCGTAACGAATAAGACCACGCGGCAAACCAACCTTATCCATAACATTATCACACGCATCGACACAAAGACCGCATGCAATACACTCCATTTGCAAACCATCACGAATATCAATTCCCATGGGGCAAACCTGCACACACAAGCTACAATCTACACAATGCCCCCGACCATCCCAATCCTCACCCTTCTTATGCTTGCCACGCGCCTCCCCGCGTTTCTCATCATAACCGATAACCAGCGTATCTTTATCAAACATCGCAGACTGAAACCGCGCATACGGACACATATAAGTACAGACCTGCTCACGTGCAAAACCCGCCATAAGATATGTGCTGAATGTAAGCCCGCCGATAAAACCAAGGACGGTGGGGGAAACATCCAAGTCAAAAAAGCTGCGCACCAATGTCGGCGCATCATTAAAATACAAAACAAAGGATCCAGCCGTACACCACGCAATGACCAACCATACAAAATGTGTCGCTGCAAGTTTTTTGAACTTATCCCAACTCCACGGCCCTTCGCGTAATTTTTTTCGTGCATTCCTGTCACCTTGAAAAATCCGCTCAACCCAGACAAATAAATCCGTCCATACAGTTTGCGGGCATAAATACCCACACCACACACGGCCATAAAGGCTGGTAACAAAGAACAAACCAATCGCCGCAAGTATCAAAATACCCGTTAAATAGTAAACTTCCTGCGGCCAGATTTCTATCCAGAACCAATAAGCGCGCGCATGTTGCAAATCAATGAGGATCGCCTGATCCGGCGCACTCGCCCCACGATCCCAACGCAAAAAAGGCGCAAGATAATAAATGCCCAGCGTAACAATCATCGCCGCCCATTTAAGCTTACGAAATCTACCCCAAACCCGTTTGGGATAAATCCGCTCCTGTTTGGCAAAATATTGCGACACAGCCCTTACTCTTCCTGTTGCTCAGGCCCAATAAGGTCTTCGAGTGTCGCATCTTCTTCCTCACCGCCACCCAGCTGATGAAGATATATAGTCAACTGACGGAGCGTATTTTCATCTAATCGCTTATCCCATGCAGGCATCATCCCCGCACGCGAAGAATATACGCTTTCATAAACAGAGGTACGGTCCCCGCCATACAGCCATATTTTATCCGCAAGGTTCGGCGCCCCAACGTCTTGCATCCCTTTTCCATTATCAGCATGACAAGACGCACACTGATTTTTGAAGATAGTTGCGCCTTGCGCTTCATGCCCACGAGTTTTTTGACCTGATAAGCTCAACACGTAATCAACCACTGCATTGATTTCCTCACCTGTTAAAATTTTATCTTTCCCGAAAGCCGGCATTTGCGAAATATGACTATCCAAATTATCCGCACGAATACCATATTGAAGCGTTTGACGAATATCGGAAAGCGATCCGCCCCATAACCAATCATCATCATTCAAATTCGGATAACCCGGTGCCCCCGCGCCGCCACTTCCATGACATGTTGCACAATTATCTTTAAACGCAGACGCCCCGCCGGCCATAGCAAAAGCATAAAGCTCGGGGTCATTCAAAACATCCTGGTCAGACGTTTCCTCAAAACGGTCAAGGTAAATTTTTTGACGTGCTGTAATTTCGGCCTGACTATCAGACAACTCCTTAAATTGAGAATGCCCCCCGATACCTTTCGTATGACCACTAAGCGTTGGCCAAGCCGGATAAACCACCCAATACCAAACAGACCAAATAATACAAACGTAAAATACCCATAACCACCAGCGCGGCAAAGGAGTATTCAATTCTTTCAACCCGTCCCATTCATGACCCGTCGTTTCAACACCGGAGACCTCATCAATATCTTTATCTTTTTTATCGTCGCTCATTCGTCATTCTCCAATTCATCATCACGTAGCGGAATGCCCCCATGGTGTTGATATGTCTTTTTCACGCCGGGACGAAATGTCCAAAGCGTCACGATGCAAAAAAAAGCGAAGAAAAATAAAAGACCAAACAGTCCAATATCAGGATCAGCAAAAAAACTCTTCATCACTCACCCCCCTCTACCTTTTTGGCCGCTTCAAAATCAACCATAGTGCCCAAAACCTGCAAATAAGCGATCAGCGCATCCATTTCCGAAATTATATCCGCCTGCCCGTCAAAATCACGTGCATTCACGGCCTCGCCATAACGCTCTTCCAAACCACTCGTGTCCGTGCGCGCCTCTCCCGTAGCTTGGGCTGTAGCATCTTTCACGGCCATATCGATCATATCGTCCGTGTAAGGCACACCAAGAATACGCAATGTTTTTAGATGATCTTTAAGATCATGCAGCCTCGCGCCCTTATGCAACAAAAACTCATAAGACGGCATAATAGATTCCGGAACCAAATCACGAGGCTCCTTCAAATGTGCCTTATGCCATTCATCGGAATATTTACCGCCAACACGCGCCAAATCCGGGCCCGTACGTTTGGACCCCCAAAGAAACGGATGGTCATACATGCTCTCGGCTGCCAAAGAATAATGCCCATAACGCACAACTTCATCACGCAAAGGCCTGATATGTTGGGAATGACAAGACATACAATTCTCACGGACATAAATATTTTGCCCAACCAGCTCCAACGGTGTGTAAGGGCGAACGCCTTCCACAGGCTCAATCACTGTTTCTTTTCTGAACAGCGGAACAATCTCCACAATGCCACCAATCGAAACAACAATAATTGTTAACCCCAAAAGCAGGAGTGCGTTTTTCTCTATATGCTTATGGTTTCTCCAGCTCATGCCATCGCTCCCGAAGTTTTAGATTGTAATACTGTGTTCTGTTCTTTCTCATTCACATCACCGCGAATGGTGCGCCAGAAGTTATAGGCCATAATCAGCGCTCCAATTAAATACAGCAAACCGCCTATCACACGGATAATATAGAACGGCTCCATCGCTATCACGCTTTCGACAAAAGAGAACTGCAAAAATCCCAAATCATCATAAGAACGCCACATAAGCCCCTGCATAATACCAGACACCCACATCGCGGAAATATAAAGAACAATCCCCAATGTCGCGATCCAAAGATGCAGCGAAACAAGTTTGGTAGAATAGAGCTTCTCGCGCCCCCAAAGCTTCGGCACCATATAATACAGACACCCGAAAGTAATAAACCCATTCCAGCCAAGAGCGCCGGAATGCACGTGACCAACAGTCCAGTCCGTATAATGGGACAGAGCATTAACAGCACGAATGGACATCAAAGGCCCTTCGAATGTAGCCATCCCATAAAACGCCAGCGCAATAATCATAAATTGTAAAATCGGATCATCCCGTAACTTATGCCACGCCCCGGAAAGCGTCATAGCGCCGTTGATCATTCCACCCCACGATGGCATCCAGAGCATAATGGAAAATGTCATCCCCAAAGTTTGCGCCCAGTCTGGCAAAGCCGTGTAATGCAAATGATGCGGCCCAGCCCAGATATAAATAAAAATCAACGACCAAAAATGAACAATGGACAAGCGATAAGAATAAATCGGGCGATTGGCTTGCTTGGGAATGAAATAATACACCATCCCAAGGAACCCCGCAGTCAGGAAGAACCCAACAGCATTATGCCCGTACCACCACTGAATCATAGCCGCCTGCACACCGGCAAACGCGGAATAACTCTTAGCTCCGGTAATATCGACAGGTAACGCCAGCGCATTACCCAAATGCAAAATAGCGACCGTGATGATGAAAGCAAGAAAAAACCAGTTTGCGACATAAAGATGCGGCTCTTTACGCTTGACACAAGTCATCAAATAAACCAGCAAATAAGCAACCCAAACAATCGTCAACCAAATATCAGCATACCATTCCGGCTGCGCATATTCTTTACCCTGCGTCACACCCAACACGTAACCGAGCGCGGCCATCACGATAAAAGCCTGATACCCCCAGAACGTAAAATCCGCCAGCTTGTCACTCCACAATCTGACCCCGCAAGTGCGTTGGACAATGTAATAGCTCGTCGCAAAAAGAGCATTTCCACCAAAAGCAAAAATCACAGCAGATGTATGAACCGGACGCAAACGACCAAAAGATAAATAGGGCTCGATGTTCAAATCAGGAAAAACCATCTGCAACGCGATAAACACACCGGCGGCCATCCCGATAACACCCCAAAAGATCGTCGCAAGAGTGAATTTCTTCACAACGTCATAATTATAATTCGGCCCAGTTTTTATATCTTCCATCATTCTTTCCTTTAAAAAAGCATCACTCCAGCAAGACCAAAGAGCCAAAGACTACTTATAACCATCGCACCTTGAGATAAACGTTGAGAAAGCTCTGGATATCTGTGCTTAAGAGCACGCCCACCAAAACCAACAAGAACAAGCGCAGGCATAGTACCGAGCGCAAATGCAGCCATAGCCACCGCCGCTTGCCCGGCATGAGCCGCCGTCGCAGAGGCCAGTAAAGCCGACACCACCAACCCGCATGGCATAAACCCAAGTAAAACGCCAAGCCCATAGCGTTTAAAAACACCCGGACTATGCATAAGCTTTGACGACAAACGCATGATAAAACTATACGGCGCAGAAACCTGAATATTCGCAGCCCAGGGAAAAAATGAAGAGAGACGCGGAAAAGCACTCACCAAGAAAATAACCGCGGCAAGCATCAATAAAGGAGCCGCAATCAAAGCCTTCAAACCAGAAAACACAAAAGCGAGGTTAACCACACTGTTAACAAGCACGGCCAAAACCACATATGTTGTCATTCGTCCAAAATGATACGGCAAAAGCAAAGAAGAACTTAACGTCCCGATATGCGGCTGCCCCTTCACCTGCGCCAAAACAAATGGACTGCACATTCCCCCGCAATGCGTAAACCCACCGACCAGCCCAGCCATAAACAGACTTATCACCAACCCATGCGAAAGCGTTATATTTTCGAGGCACTGTCCAATAAACATCAAAAACTCTTATTAAATTCCTTTTGCCATTGTGAAAAAATGGCTAGAGTGACGCCTTGACTAATATCAATTTTAAACAACGATTTAAAGAGATCTTATAAAAAACCTTCAAAACATTAGAAACCACTTATGAACACAGCTGACTTGAGAAATATTCCCCTTTTTAAAAACTGCAAGGACGTTTTTTTTAAAAATATTGAAAACGATACTCAGCAAAGGCCCCACGACAAAGGCCAGATACTTTTTGTACATGGTGATGAGGCCGAACGTTTTTACCTTATAAAAAACGGATGGGTAAAACTTTTCCGCGAAACACTGGACGGTGCCCAAGCCGTCGTAGATATTTTACCGGCAGGTCATATTTTCGGGGAAACATCTATTTTCGAAAATGACACATACCCATACAGCGCTGAAGTAGTAGAACCCTCAAAAATCCAGTCATTCTCATTGGGGCAACTCAAAAAAGAAATAGAGAACAACAACAAACTGGCTTTATCTATGTTGAGCTCCATGGCGAGATACCGCCGCCAGCAAGACACAGAAATAGAACACCTGTCAATTCAAAACGCATCGCAGCGTATCGGATGCTTTTTACTACGTTTGACAAACCAAGACGAGGCCGGCCCCCTAACAATCCACCTCCCCTACGATAAAACACTTGTCGCATCACGGCTTGGTATACAGCCAGAAACATTCTCCCGAGCACTCGCAAAGTTAAAAGATAAAACGGGCATCCATGTAAAAGGAGCCACAATCCAAATAGACAGCCCTAACCAGCTAACTGAATATTCATGCACCGCATGCTCCTCAAAGTTCCCATGCAAAGATATTAAGGCCGTGAAATAAGAAAAACTTTACACATCATACATCCACTCCCAATTTATCTTGGCCGGGTTTTGAATAAAGCTCTGCGGATGACGCGCAACCTCTTCAAGATATGCTTTGCTGACATTCCACGTCCGGTCGCAATCACAATCCAGACAATCACCATGAGGACCGGCAAGGACGCCTCTTTCATCGAGAGAAAAAACAAACGACCCGGAAGGCGAAGCTCCACAAACATTAACCTCAACAACACAGCCCTTCTCTGCCTCACGAACAGCGCCTAAAATTTGCTTAAACGGGAAACGATCCTTATTTTGCAACAAAGCTTGATTGCAAACATGGACATAAGTGTTTATCAAATCAACATGATCGAACATATTCATGTCTCTCAGACTGGCAGTATTTTTAAAACTACCAATTGACAGAAATCAATTCAGATCAAAATAAAAACCGTTAACGTGGCAGAATGAGTACAGTGGCAGTCAAAAAAGAACCGCTTTTCAAGCGATTTAAAAAGCCGGGAAAGCAAATGTTTTGGGCTTGGATCGCTTACCAGACCGTCAAGGGCATCTTGACGACGTCATTGATATGGATACCCCTCATCTGGGCGTGGCTGCACTAAAATCAAGCTTTGCAAAAAAAACCGCCCGCACAAAATACAAATCAGCGGGAAAAACGCACATAGAGGCGCAATCGCGACCACAAAAACGCATATTTTTTTGCATCTTATCTATAAATAATATAGCATTTCCGAAAATCAGGGAGATATAAGTGCTTTTAAAGTTAAAAAACATAAGCCTCATTGCTATAATTTTGATCTCGTCAGCAGCCCACAACGCGCACGCTAACCAGTTCACAGCAAAAGATTTTTTGGAGTTTTCGCAAGGACAGCGTCAATGGTGGTACATGGGCAGCATTGATGCTTTAGGGCTTGTCGTGTCTCAAGGCAACAAAGAACAAGCAGACTGTATCTGGAACTGGTATTTCGCCGATAAAGACGCAAAATCGGCATTTTTGGATAAAAAAATGAAATCTTTTCCACAACACTCCCCATCAGCCATCATCACAGGACTGCTTCACAAAGATTGCGGCAAATTCTCCGTCAAAGGAGCCGAGTAATCATGAGCGCAACTCAAGCCGCCGACCCTGAAATCGAGGCAAAAGCAAAAGAGCATCGCCGCGAAGAAGAAAGCAGCGCCTTTGGATACGCCACTCAAGAACCGTCACCAGAAACAGGCAAGGTCACTAGAAACTTCGCCAGTGACAAAAACGCACGCGAAACGCAGGCAAACAAAGAACGCAAGCATTCCGAAAAATTGAGGTCGAAGGCGATAAGCCTGCAAAAAAGAAGTTTAAGAAATATCCCATCGGTTACTTCCATATTGATATTGCCGAAGTCCGCACGGAAGAAGGCAAG
>Ga0316204_10003247_pt1 | contig 33319 bp, 27 predicted proteins | sample 6monrhotite_MG_2_FD_205661 | JGI IMG/M metagenome (GOLD analysis project Ga0316204, IMG submission 205661) | Microbial mat bacterial communities from mineral coupon in-situ incubated in ocean water Damariscotta River, Maine, United States -... | ecosystem: Environmental > Aquatic > Marine >... | reverse complement strand
TCGTCGTTTAGCCCAATGGGCAACGCGGAAATACAAACGCCTGAGAGGCCATCGGCGACGAGCAGCACAATGGTTAGCCCGCATAGCGGACAAGCAGAAGTGGTTGTTTGCTCACTGGAGGTTGTTATGTGGAACGGTTGGACGATAGGAGCCGGATGAGCGGAGACGTTCACGTCCGGTTCTGTGAGAGCCTGAGGGGGAGGTTCCCTTGGGCTACTCGACTTGTGATCGGTTGTGAAAGTGAAATGGATGGACAACGTATTATGGCTGTCTTACCTAAACGCTTCGCGAAGTACGGGCTGACAGTCCATCCAGATAAAACAAAGATGATTCGTTTTAAGTGGCAGCACAAACACGTCCAGCACAGTGGGAATGGCACATTCGACTTTCTCGGATTTACCCACTACTGGGCCAGATCAAGAAATAATAACTGGGTTATCAAACGGCAGACCATGAGGAAACGCCAAGCGAAAGCGATGCGTAATCTTTATGTTTATTGTCGTAACGAGAAACACAAACCCGTCAAGGAACAGTACAAACTGTTGTGTGCAAAATTGCACGGGCTTTATAATTACTACGGAATCGTCTGTAATTATCGAATGCTACTCATGCTTTATGAGCACACGAAAAAGTGCTGGCGTCGATGGCTTGGTCGTCGAACGCGTGATGGCTATATTCCTTGGGAAAAGTTTGATAAGTTTCTAGTGTACTGGGAACTACCAAGACCGAGAATTACTAAATGTGTGTAACTGAGTTTGCCAGGTAGAGTGTCATACAGTAGAGTTGTGTCTAAGCTTTACAGTCTGAGGAACCGGATGACTTGAAGGTCACGTCCGGATCTGTGGGGAGCGTCGCCCGTGAGGGCGGCTCTTACCCGGAAAACGGACATTTTTCCGCGGTGTTTTTTTGTGCTAAAAAAGACTAGCACAAGAAAAACACCACTACAAAATTCCGGTTATTGCTAGCGTTAGCTCTATATACCGAGAGAAAAGTGCAATCAGGAAAAAGACTAGTAATGAATTACATCTTCCTTATTGGATTCCTTTTGATGCAGATTTCATTGTTTGGGTGCTCTGCCGTTAAAAGTGCAGACGATTTAGTTCGACAGCAACGCATTGCAGAAAGCCCACAATGGAATGGGGGAAAGTTCCAAAATCCGGAACGGGTTCCAGCTACTGAGTGGGGAAAAAGTATAGTGACCTTCTGGGATTATTTCTTCAATAAACCAGAAGAATACACACCTAGCCCCTCGTTGCCTGCGGAGCCATTTGATATTTCCCAGTGGAATACACAGCGTGATTTACAATTCGCCTGGCTGGGGCACACAACCTTCCTTATTAAGATCGATGACAAAGTGATCCTGACCGACCCCATGTTTTCACAACAAGCAGGCACCTATGGATGGTTTAGTCCTGTACGATATTCTAAAACGCTTGCTTCAACGAACAGCCTGCCAGTGATTGATGTGGTTTTGATTACCCATAATCATTCCGACCATCTGGACGAGGATTCTATTAAGATGCTTATTCCTAAGACCAGGCACTTCATCGCTCCTCTGGCCGTGGGGAAATTATTGGAAGATTGGGGTGTATCGCATAAAAAGATAACCGAACTTGACTGGTGGCAGAAAAAATCCATTAATGGTTTAACGATTACAGCCGCTCCGGCCAAACACACTTCCGAGCGTGGAATTTTTGATAAAAACAAAACGCTTTGGGCCTCCTATGGTATCCAGGGAAACCAACAGAACATATACCTTAGTGGAGACTCTGGTTGGTTTAAGGGTATCTACGAGATAGGTGAACGACTAGGGCCTTTCGATGTGACCTTTTTTGAGATTGGTGCCTATGGTGAAATAAGAGGTTGGAAGGAGGTCCATTACACTCCCGAACAAGCAGTCAAAGCACATCAGGCCGTAAGGGGTAAATTGATGGTACCCAGTGGCTGGGGTACCTTTGATCTTGGGATGTTCTCATGGCACGAACCGATCGATCGGTTTTTGATTGCAGCTAATCAAGCTCGGGTCGATTATCTTACGCCTAAAATTGGAGAGGTCGTCATTCCTGGGAAAGTAGGTGGCCGCAAGGCATGGTGGAAACCACTTATCAAAAATAAACAGTAAACTAGTAGAAATACATGATTGAACGCATGAGAAAGAAAGTTAAAAGAGTCGGTGACAATTGATAACTATTTGTTACCGCCCCCTTCATTATTCTAAAAATATCTTATCTTTTTAATTTATTTTTATTTCAGATAGAGGGTAATTTTTCAAGAATTTCTTTTGTTAAACCCTCTCTATCCCTTTTTAGTTTTTGTACAAAGCTTTTTGATATGCCCGTATTGGCATCGTACATTGCACTCCATGCAATAATGTCCAGGAGCACGGGTAAAAGATCTCTTCCCTTTGCGGTAAGGCCGTATTTATATTTCGATAGATTGATATCGTCCCGTGTCTTTGTGATAAATCCTTCTGCTTCTAGCCTTAACAAACGTTCCGCAAGTATGTTGGTTGATATCTTTTCATCTGACTGAATAAATTCACTGTAATAGCTTTTACCATTGAACATAAGATCTCTGATAATTAACAGAGACCACTTATCGCCAAGCGTATCCATGGCAAAGCTGATTGGGCAGTCAGATCTTCTTTTACTAGTTTTTTTCATGTGGGCTTTAGTATAAATAATGTGCTTGCAAAATACAAGTGCTGCAGGTATTCTGCTTGCGAATTGCAAGTACTGCTGCATGAGCTTGTTATTTAATGATTGAAAACGCAATGAGACATACAAGTACAGCGCATTTAGTAAGAATAATAGTATGTTTTCTACAAAACCTTAAGGAGCTAACAAATGGAACTCGATTTATTATTTGAAGTCACCCCCGGAAACAGAGAAGTGATAGAAGTCGTCGAATATGGTGACAAACTGGAGGAAATCATGGCTGGAAGTTTGCCAGGGCCCAAGGGCGCCTGCTTTGATTTTCATGTTGAAGCGAATACCAGTGGGATACTAGCTGGAAAAACCAGGGCGATTGTTACCATGTCAATAAAACCCGATGGTGAAACGTCTCTGAAATTACACGAAACGCTTACATTAACCGATGGGGCGTGCATTCTCATGGAGGGTATAGGTATTTCGCTACCTGGAGATAAACCGGGATGGGTTAAGGCAAAAGGTGCTTTTAAGTTTTTCACAACATCAAAAGACTATGTGTGGGTCAATGCGACTATGGCCGTATTTGAAGTATGGGGTGATCCTGCCGGCAGTGATTTTAACTTAAAAGCTTATTCTATACAGTAACCAGTTAAAGGGGCAGTAACAGTTGAGAATTATTTGTATTATTATTTGTCACTGTCCCTTTTATTCATCGTTGATATGATATTAACAAATCACATGTTACAGCGTTGGAAATGGGATACTCATTCTATACCCATAGCGTTTTAAATTTAGGTTTTAAGTTATTGTAATTGTGAAACATTTCCATTACTCTTTTGTTCTATGAAAAAGTTTCGATTGAGTCAGGAACAAGTTTTTGAATTGCGTACCGCGCATAGCGCTGAACGTAATCGCAATGCTGCGTATAAAATTAATGCTGTTATTTTACTTGGGACTGGCTGGAAGTTAAAGGATGTTAAGCAAGCGCTATTACTTGATGACGAGACTTTGCGTTCCTATGTTGAGAAGTATCAAGCCCGGACTCCTCGTTAAACCTGCCTATGAAGATAACTTTTGAAAGATGAAGGGTAGAATTGAATGACTAAGGTATTTCAATGCATCTGAACCGGGTCACCCATGCATACTTACACTATTAAATACATTTGCGCAGGCCTGATACCCACTCTAAAATTAGCTAGGAATGAAAATCAAATCAAAACCTCATCTTTCGAAGCGGGAATATTAGCGTACCAAGCAAAGCGCTCATGAAATATTTTTTGTAGCTCTAGCATTTTGTCCAATTCACCGTGAACCAGATAAAGCTTGGGTCGCGGTTTTTTAAAATGGCTTGCCCAGTCGAGTAATTGTTTTTGATCAGCATGGGCAGAGAGTCCACCCAGGGTATGAATTCTCGCTTTAACGGCAATGTCATTACCGAGAATCTTGACATGTTGAGCACCATCAACCAAAGCACGCCCCGTGCTTCCTTCAACTTGAAACCCAACAATGATGACATCCGTTTTGCTACGCCAAAGTTGATTTTTCAGATGATGAACGATGCGACCACCGGTGCACATGCCGTTACCAGCAATAATGATGGCGCCGCTAACAATACGATTTATTTCCATTGACTCGTTGGTGCTGCGAGTACAGCGTAGAATGGGTAACCATTGGTTCCAGTCTTTCTTGATAGCAGCATGAAAAGCCGCGCTATCCTCATCATTAAAAAGATACATATGGCGTTGATAAATATCACTGGCAGAAATGGCCATGGGGCTGTCGAGAAAAACTTGTTGTTGTTTTAATTTCCCCGCACGGTAAAGCTTGCCCAGGTAGTAGAGCAGTTCCTGGGTACGACCAACAGAAAAAGCGGGAATGAGAACATTGCCTCCGTCTATCGCCGCGTTATCCAAAGCCTGTTCAAATTCTTCCAGTGTGTCGGGCAAAGTTCGATGCAGCCTGTCGCCATAGGTCGATTCAAGTAGCAGCACATCTGCTTCTTCGATGATCTCAGGATCCCGCAGCAAAGCTTGATTGTCGTTACCCAAATCACCGGAGAATACCAGTTTTTTCTGTTCGCCATGTTCCTTGATAAATATTTCTACGACGGCTGAACCGAGGATATGACCCGCTTCACGAAAACAGATATCAATATCAGACGTGACGGTCTGTTTTTCACCGTAAGGTATTGCCTGACGTTGCCTTAGCAACGTTTCCACATCATCAATATTATAGAGCGGTTCAACCAACTCCTTGTCTGCTCGGCGTCGTCGTTTGTTTTCCCACTCTACATCTTTTTCTGCGAGATGGGCTGAATCCTTTAGCATTAGATCAATCAGATCGTAGGTGGCGAGTGTGGAATAAACTGGGCCTTTGAAACCTTCCTTACTCAGTTTTGGCAGCAATCCGGAGTGATCAATATGAGCGTGGGAGAGCACGACAGCGTCGATATTGTTTGGGTTGAAAGGAAAGGGCTTTGAATTTAGTTCTTCAGTTTTTGCGCTCCCTTGAAACATGCCGCAATCAAGAAGAATTGTGGAAGTATCCGTTTTTATAAGGTGACAGGATCCCGTCACCTGTCTGGCTGCGCCGATAAACTGCAAAGTTGCCATCATGTTCTCCTTCAATGCATATGCTTGCCTTGAGAAAGAAATTTTAACATCACTACAAGTTAAATGCACTTTCGCAGCTAGTGAGAACGCTAATAAAAAATGTTTAGTGATGGGGTAAATGTGATTTGTTAAAGATGAATTAATAAATTTGATTGGGAGCCTTAAGTTGAAAATCAAAACCAGGAACACACCTAAATATAGGCTCTATAGTTGAAATAGATTTGCTTGGAATTTAGAGAGACTGGCTAAGTAAGTTCAACGCTAATTGAGAGGAGGCTTGTGCCTGAGAAAGCATGGCTGTCGCTGCTTGTTGTATAATGAGGTTGCGGGTTAGTGCTGATGTTTCTTTTGCATAGTCTGCATCTTCAATTCTTGAGCGGCTCGCAGATAACGACTCCACACTTATCTCATTCACTGCGATAGCTGACTGTAAGCGGTTTTGTTGGGCACCGAGTCGGGCACGCTGATCTGCAACAAAACCGATTGCCGCATCAAACCTGGTGATTGCTGTGTGGGGGTCGAGTGCCAGGTTGACATCACTAATTCCCAATGCTTTTGTACTACCTGCGGCATAACCGACCTTAATACTTTGTCCAGCGTTGGCACCAATTTGAAAATCTAGATATTCAGTGGGGCCCTGGTTTGAAAAAATTGTAAGTGGGAATTTGACATTGAAGTCTGTGGGATTAGATGCGACAACTTCTGCGTCAAATATAACACCTTCGGCGTCTAACACACCACCACCGTCAGCATCCAGACCACCGACTGCACCTGTATCTGCATTGAGTAAATCCGCATCAGTGACAACCGCGCCTATTCCTGCGCGAAATGCTGTTTGAAAAGCTGCCATATTGGCATAGCCAGCACCTGTTGCAGTATTTATTGCGGTTAATAAATCATTACCTGCTTCAAGGCTATCCATAACTGCGCTTATGCCACCACCGGCAGAATCGTGGATGAATCTCACCGCTAAATATCCAACTGAATAGTCTGCGCTGCCGCCACCCCATGCTCCTGTTAAATCGACTGTCGCTGCTAATGACGCAGTTTTATTTACTCCAAAACCAGCTGCATCACCGGATACACGTTCATCTGCTCCATGAATGAATTCTGCAGCGCCTTCCATGAACCAAGTATCGATTAACGTAGTGTCAGTTTGATCAAACATAACCGCATGGACCATTTCATGAGCGATAATTCGATCGTAGTAGAAAGGGGCTGAGCCGCCATTGGGTGTGGTGACATCAACAAAGTCACTCATGTCAACTTCTAGTGTTAAATTTGCAATATTGCCAACACCCCCAGCAACACCTGCCGTGACACGCGCTAAGGTACCACCCGCGCCATCAGTAAAAGTATCAAAGTCCACAGTAAAATCACGTGAGCTTGATGTTAGACCGAATTCTGTTTGAATACGATCTACAGCTTGTTGTAACCAGACATCGCGAAGTGCAATTTGCGTTTTTGTTTTATCATCACCAGCATCTGCAGAACTAAATAACACATTATCATTCAATATTGAAAGGCCATTAAATTCGGAGGTTTTCGCGATGCGGTCAATTTCCGCCAGTAATTGATCAACTTCAGCCTGGAGCTGCAAGCGGTTTTCAATAGACACAGCGCCAGTATTTGCAGCCTGCACAGAAAGTTCTCGCATGCGTTGGATCATGTTACCAATTTCTTCTAGGCCACCCTCTGCGGTTTGCAATAGGGAAATGCCATCATTGACGTTACGTATACCGACGTTTAAACCACGGATTTGAGATTCCATGCGTTCTGAAATAGCCAATCCAGCTGCATCGTCGCGTGCGGAATTGATACGCATGCCGGATGACAGGCGCTGCAAACTAGTACTCACCGAGTTTTGGGTTCGGTTGTACATTCTTGCGGAATTAATGGCCTGGAGATTGGTATAGACCTGCATGGTCTAAAACACTCCGGCTGCTTTTTTTAAGATCATTCTAAAAAGTATCTTTTTAATATTGTTATTTATCGATTTATGAGTTCTCGATATAGGTTGTCGGTCAATACATTGACGCTCTTTAATTGTCCAATAAATTCGTAAGTGTGTGAATTGATAATAAAATTATATATTTACGTGGTGTAAGAAAAACGGGTATTTAGTGATGGTTCTGGAATCAATGTAATAAAATTGACGAAGTTGATTTGATAAAGAATCGGGTGGAATCGAAGTGGGACGAGTATTTGATACTACAAATAGCCTTAATAAAGTCTGTTAATTACTCATTAATTAAGACAGGCACTTGATTAACAGTCCAATTAAGAGCTATATATGGATTAAAATGGTAATAACGGTTTTATTAAAGGCTATTATGGACTTTTATACACTATCAGATATAGCAATTGAAGAAGAGCTTGGTAGCCGAATTAAGTCACTTCGTCTACGAAAAAATATTACGCAAAAGGACCTGGCTGAGGCTACGAGATTATCTATCAACGCGATTAAGTCGCTTGAAGCTGGCCGTAGCAAAATTTCAACGCTTATCGCGGTGTTGAGAGAGTTGGGCGCACTTGAGCAACTAGATAACTTCATACCCGAAGTAACCATTAGCCCACTACAGTTAGTCAAGATGCAAGGTAAAATACGCGTGCGTGCATCAGGCGAACGACTCAAGAAATCAAAGGATGAATCTGAATGGTAAAAAGAGTCGAAACAGCCATCGTAAAGTTATGGGGCAATACGGTTGGTGCGCTAGCATGGCTTGAAGAGCGGGGTTATGCCATATTCGAATACGATCCTAACTTTTTAAAGAAAGATCTGGATATAGCGCCAATTCACATGAGCCTGGATAGTGCACGCATGGGCAATGGGAAGTTTTCATTCCCCACCCTAAGTAAAGATACTTTTCTTGGATTGCCAGGTTTATTAGCAGATGCATTGCCGGATAAATTCGGCGAATGGTATAAAGCTTCATATGCAATCCCTTTGCGGTATTGCGCATTATGATTTTAATATGGCAGGCGCGTATAGTTATGAGCAGGCTTTCACCGTTATGCGTAGATTACGATTAAGTAAAGCCGAAGCCGCCGAACAATTTAGGCGTATGGTATTTAATATTGTTGCTCGTGACCTTGATGACACCTGATGGTAAATGGAATTTATCGCCAGCATACGATGTGACTTATGCGCACAATCCTGCTGGAAAATGGACGAATCAACATCAGATGAGCGTCAATAACAAGCGTGATAAATTCACCCGGCAAGATCTTATCACCATTGCTGATTCCATTAGCCTAAACAAGGCGGAAGAGATTATTAACGATGTTGTTAGTGCAGTAGATAAGTGGCCTGAGTTTGCTAAATCAGCCGATATAAAACCTGAAGTGGCTGCGGAAATTAAAATCAATCATCGGTAACTATGATAAATCTGATAAGGCGTAAGCACTACTTTTCTAAATTTGCGACGGTAGACAGACCAGTGGTAGTAATTGCTGAGACAGCTTCAAACCAGGCGTCGATAAAATCAAGTCCCGGTCCTATCATCAGGTAAGTCATGACCAGAGGAGCAATAATAAAATAAAATGTCAACCAGGTTTATCGTTAAATCCAGTTTAGCGCTCAAAGGTATAGAGTATATCGGCTCCCTGATGCTCACCACTTTCACCTTTGAGCTGCCATTTGTTAGTAATCTGATAGCGAGCGCTGAATGTATTAACTGATTCTATCAGCCCAACACCGTAGCTCACATAGAGTTTGGGTGAGAGATAACGACCAATCACCAGTGATGATTGATCCCCAGTATCACTGCTTTCAACGCGCATTTCATCCAGGCCAAAATAATCACCTATTTTTCGTGCTAGTTGGTCACCGCCACTTAGGCCAATGGCTAATGCAGCCTTGGCCATCATGGAGCCTTCATCGCCAGTGGCATTTTCAACAGGACGCCCGAGTAACATGTAGGCCAGCGCATCGGTTTCGCTCATGGAGGGTATTGAAAATAGTTCTATCTGGGGTTGATTGAGGCTGCCTTTGACTCTTAGCCCTGCAGTCACCACATTAACACGACGCACCGCTCGCAGATCAAGACCGGGATTAGTAACCGGGCCACCTGTATAGAGTAGGCGGCCGTGATCTACGTCGAGCCGTTGGCCATAGGCACGATAGCGGCCTTCGGGAATATTGATTTCACCAGTAGCTTTGGTTAGTTGCCCTGGTTCATCTTCTAACAACAGGCTGCCGCCGAATCGTCCTTCAAATCCAAAGCCGAAAAAATTTACTCGCTCGCCAAGTGTCACACGTACTGCGGTGGTGATGGACCACTTTTCCTCTTTTGCCTGTTCGCCACCAAGGATCACAGTATCGTCAGAGACCCGCACGGCTGAGCTGATGTCTTTTGGTTGCAGTTTGGCAAAAGGAATGTGAACGTTGCCTTTAATGTCCAACGTCTGTTTTTGAATTTTTAGCTGCAGATCTGGCGAAACTAACACCCGCGCCTCAGGGATTCGTGAAACCTCAAATTCCTTGCCTTTGATGTTTAACTCAGTTGGCCAACCAGTGGCTTTGTTCAGCGCGGTTTTTCCGGCAACCGTAAGATTGCCATCTCCAGATCGGGCGTCTAGCCGAAAGCGATAGATATCAGAACCTTCACTTTGACTTTTTAGATTAATCTGATCAATGTTTAGCCCAAGCCTTGGTATTCGCAATGCGCCGTTGAGTAGATTGCCGCTACCACTCAAGTTAGGTTGGGCAAGTGTTCCAGCTGCGTTGAGGCTTAGATCAATTTCACCGCGCAAATCAAAAATTTCCGGTATTAGTGCTTCGATGATTCCTAAATCGTGGATGTTTAATTGAGCACTGGCTTGTAATGATTGCTTTTTTGGGTCCAGGGTTAGCAGCTTTGCACCAGGCAGCGCGAAACGGCCCTGGAATCGGTCATCATCAGTTAAAGAAATTTCAGAGCTGGCTTTTAATCCTTGTTCATCCAGTGTGATATTAATGTTACCCGCACGATACTCCCAGCGATCACGCTCACCTTCCAGGAGTGGATAGCTAACTGTACCGGGTGTTAATTCAATTTGGGCATGCCCGATTAATTGCTCTGGCGACAGATACTGAAATTCAGCTTTGCCATTTACCACACCTTCAATTTTCATGTCGGGAGGCAACCATGGGCCGAGTAGACTTAGTGGAAGTTTGTGAATGTCTAGTTTAGATTGCCACTGTTCATTCTCCCGCTGCAGTTGTGTGCAGAAGTTCGCTTGCTCGTTGCTTTGTAAGCACAGTGTATCAAGCATCAGAGTATTTTCACTGATATTGAGCGCTGCCGGGGCTTTGAGTTGCCAATCATTAAGCCGGCGAGTATGGATATCGGCGCGCTCAATATGTCCTCGCCAGCCATTGCTAGATGCTTCACCCTTGAGTGCGATGAGTGCAGTCGCTGCACCAGAGACGACTTTAGTTGTCAGCTGATGAGAATCAGCTTTGATGTCTAGCGACTGTAAAGCATAACCTTTCAATTTCAGTGATTGCGCCATCAGATTAATGTTGATTTGTTGCCACTGGAACAGATCCAGCGCAACGTCTCCATTAATGTTACCAATCTCATAATCCGGCAGGCTCAATGCTGTGCCTTTCACAGACGCACTGATTAGTGGGCTATCTTTTATTCCGCTAAGCTGACCTTTAGCGTGGAGCTGCCCCTTTGCCTCGGGATAGAGTTCAGCCAGATTGTCGGCAGCGATAGACCAGTCCAGTTTTAGTGTCTCGCCAATATGGCCTTTGGCACTGACTTTCGATGACCCTGATTGAAAATCAAAACGACTAAAGTTGATAACATCATTTTGCCAACTTAGCCGACTAAGTAGTGATACTGGAAAGCCCCGTAATTTACCCGTCAGTTTGGTGATATCCGCATCGACCAGCAACTGTTCTTTTTCGTAACGACCGTTACTGCTTAGTACCGCATCAATTTGGCCAGGCCATTGAGGCCATAGACTGGCGGGATCGATAGCGGTTGCGATTGCTTTTGCCTGCCAGCTTAGCTGAGGTGACCAGTTGAGTGGCCCCGTTACTGTTGTTTCTCCGTTTAAAGCAGTGACACGTAATGTATGAAAATTCAGGCCATCGAGATTACCTTCAACACTGGCATACCAGTCGGAAGGTGGTGCTTGAGGCCAGGGGCGATCAGTGGTCAGGCCGATTCGATAGTGATTGATATTTCCGTCTATCCAGCCACTCCCTATGGCACTGTCGAACCATGGACTTTCTTTAAGCGGCCAGCGCAAGTTCTGCCAATGCAGTGCAAGGTTCATGTCGCCACCATCAGCTCCGGGAATCCACTGACCGCTGGCATTGAGTCGTGTTTCACTAACCGGTGTGTGCAACATCAGTTGATCGATGTGCAATGTGTTGTCGCTTTGTCGTTGCAGCTTGAAACTGGCATCGAAAGGACCGACTTCAGAATAGTTACCAGCCAGATTACCGGAGAGCGTCGCCGTGGCGAGGTCACCTTTGCCATCCAGATTCAATTTGCCAGTGATTGCAGGCCAGTCCCGATCGAGTTTTAAGGTATCGAATGCGCTGACGTTTACTTTCGCTTGCCATTGCAGTTGTGCCAGCAGCTCGCGTATTTCGGCATCTAGTGTTAATTTTAGTGAGCCAGTCAGTCGCTGTTTCAGCTGGGTTATTTTCATATTTCCTGCCAACTGACCAAAGCCCTCTATCACGGCACTTGAAGGTAGTTCAACTCGCCAACGAGTCTCTAGTTTGTGATCATAATTCCCCGTGGGTTGCAGATCACCAATGACATTCAGGTTGAAGGTTTGTGCATTGATATCAAGTGCGTCGATATCAATCTGACCGAAAAGAGCAGAAGCATTTAATCTTATTTGATTAATATCGACAAGTTGTTCATTTTGGCTGAAACTCAAATCGTTGATCACTACATCTTTTAAACTAACACGCCAGGGCAAATGGATTTCCGGCAGGGTGACCGGTTGATCACTTTTTTCTGATTGCGCTAGAATGATTTTAAGCGATTGCACATGCAGGCGACTGATATCAATATTGGCGGCCAATAGCGCGGCAGGTATCCACTCCAGTGTGATTTGATCAGACCTAATGCTAGTGCCGTCTTGCTGGTATTCAATACCTTTCATTGTAAGCGGACCGATCAGTCGGCCTTCTAAACTTGTTATGTGCAGTCCACTGGGTAGGTATGAATCAGCCAATTGATATGCCCAGCGTAAACCATTCTCAGTCGAAACTAACCATGCGAATGCAAGGATTGGTGTTATCAACGGTACTGCCAGCAATAACCAAAATAATCGTTTCATAAATCCGGCCCGATATTGATATGCAGTCGCCAGGGGCGGCCTTCAACAGTAACAGCTGTTGCTAGATCAAAGCGTACTGGCCCTATGGGCGACTGCCAGCGAACGCCGAAACCGGCGCCTTGCTCCAGATCGTCAGCAATATCGTCTATGGCATTGCCACCATCATAGAAAAGTGCCAATCCCCATTTACCGTTAAAACTATATTCGTATTCGATACTACCCACCATAAGATACCTGCCGCCGACAACTTCGCCGCTGTTATCGAGCGGCCCCAATGACTGGTAAGCATATCCACGTACACTTTGGGTGCCACCGGCAAAAAATCGTACCGACGAGGGAAGTTCGTGGAAAGTATCAGTCCAGGTGCCACCCAGTCGACCCCGAGCGATGAGGCGATTACGACGACCCAGTGGATTGATCCCTTTAATACCACCTTGAGCCTGAAAGAAATTGTTGTCAGAAATTAGTATCGTATTGGCACCACGCAGACCGATATCGAAACGCAGGCCGTCAATCGTATAGATAAAATTACTCGCCCAAGTGCGACTCCAGTTGACACCAGGTATAAGCAGTGTGGAGATACCACGGTCGTCAGCGACAATATATTCCTCTTGCTGAAAGTTGATGAACACGGATTCGCGCCATGAGCCATGGTTGCGGTTGAGACTAGCACTGATGGTACGCACGGTGCTGTCACTGCTGTCAGTCTTCTCATTAACTTCACCGGCACTGTAGACCATCTGGTCGGTACGAGGATTAAGTACCGGAACACGATAATGCACACTAACACTATAGCCAATTTCCGAGACTTTGATTTCGTTGTTAAAGCGGTGACCGCGGCGATTTAGACGTGGTATTTCCCAGCCAAATTTAGCCCGAGCGCCGGTGTCTGTGCCATAACCCAACCCAAAGCTAAAGTGATGGCGGTTACGCGGTGTGAGTGCAACAGTGATAGGGATTTCACCACTTTCGGGGTGTGGTTGGCCGGGAGATACTTCGGCAGTGCGGAAATAGTCACTATCATTGAGAGCATGTTGAAAATCGATCAGTTCATTGAGTGTGTAAGGTGCGCCAATCTGGAAGGGGATATAACGGCGTAAAAGATCTGGATCGAGTACATCCTGATTTAACAGGACTTCACCGAAGCGATAGCGGGGACCTCCTTCATAATGGAGGTGTATGCGAGCTTCATAGGCATCAAGATCAACTTCCACACGGTGTTCAATAAACCGGGCGCTGAAATAACCTCGCTCTGTTGCAAGCCGTGCTAAATCAGCTTTAATATTTTCATATTTAACCTGGTTAAGCACATCACCTTTGCGTAGCTTGAGGTTCCTGGTCAGTGATTGAAATTCTGGGTCCTTTTTCATCTCTTCGCTAATTGTCAGCTCGAATTGAGCAATTAAAAGAGGAGGTCCTGGGTTGATATTATAGATCGCTTGCCAATGATCGGGCGATGTTTGTGTTAATTCTGCATTAATTATCGGGCGGTAATAACCGAATGGTTGTAACGCATTGCCAATTTCCTGCGGGGCTTTTTTATGTAGACGGTGTAAGCGGGCTTCGCTCATTAAAGCGTGGTCTTTTTGCTGCTCAATGCTAAGAAACAAACGGACATTATCGGCAAGATTACCACTGACTCCTTTGATCTCAATGTTGACATTGATTTGCCCAAAAGATGCAGTGGAATAAAGACAAATTAGAAAAGCCAGTAGTAGGCGCAACATTTTGCACATCCAGGTTCTATAATTTGTAAATTAGTTTGCTTGTTTGTCATTATCAATCCGTTTTATAGGGAACGACTCGGCCACCTTATAATTATATAAGGATATAGTGGGGGAAGTGGATCTCAACGCTGTATTCATCCAGAAATAAATAGAACGAGAGAATGCAGTTACTTGACATAGGTCTTGATTATATATTAATCGACTATGTATAGGGATGTAATTCAAGCGATACAATGACATAATGTAAAATCAAGATTAAATCTAGTTAATGGACACTATTATTTATGAGTGAACATAACAAGCAATTGTATATTGTATTGCTAAGTATTCATGGTTTGATCCGTGGCAGCAATCTGGAGCTGGGCCGCGACGCAGATACCGGTGGTCAGACCTTGTATGTACTCGAACTTGCGCAAGCATTGGCGCGCCATCCCGGTATAGCGCGGGTGGATCTGATTACACGGCGTGTGGTGGATGAGGCAGTTGCGGATGACTACGCAGAGCCCGTCGAAAACCTTTCCGACAAATTACGCATTGTGCGCATAGATGCCGGCGCTGATGAATACATCCCCAAGGAACAGTTATGGGATTACCTGGATGGCTTCGCTGATAACGTCATTAACTTTTTTCGGCAAAGTGAGGTTTTGCCAGATATTCTTCACAGCCACTATGCCGACGCAGGTTACGTTGGGGCAAGTCTGGCCAATCAGCTGGGAGTGCCGTTGATTCATACTGGTCACTCGCTGGGCCGGGTTAAACGTCGTCGTCTGTTAGCGAGCGGTCTTTCGACTCAGGAAGTAGAAGAACGTTATAACATGATACGCCGCATTGAAGCTGAAGAGACAACACTGGCAACGGCTGAACGTGTGATAACCAGCACCTTTCAAGAGATAGAAGAGCAATACGAACTCTACGATCATTACCAGCCTGAGCAGATGCGTGTGCTGCCACCTGGTACCGACCTCAAACAGTTCACACCACCCACTGGCGAAGAGTTGAATACGCCGCTCTTTAATGAAATTGTCAGACATCTGAAAGAACCCAATAAACCGATCATTTTGGCACTATCACGCCCGGACAAGCGGAAAAATATTGTGGCGCTGATAGAGGCCTACGGGCAGTCTCCGAGATTGCAGGAGCTGGCCAATTTAGTGATTGTCGCCGGTAATCGCGATGACATTGATGAGCTGGAAGAGGGCGCTCAGGAGGTGTTTCATGAGTTGCTGTTAGCCATCGATCGTTATGATATTTATAGTAAAGTTTCTATGCCCAAACATCATTTGCGTGAACAAGTATCATTTATTTATCGCATCACTGCTGCGTCAGGCGGGGTTTTTGTTAATCCAGCGCTTACCGAGCCTTTTGGTCTTACTTTGATTGAAGCTGCTGCTTCTGGCTTGCCGATAGTGGCAACAGAAGATGGTGGCCCGCGAGATATTATCGGCAATTGTAAGAACGGTTTCTTAATCAATCCCTTGGAAACGAGTTCTATCAGCGATAGTATTTTGAGGTTGTTGGAAGACAAAAAACTCTGGCAACAGTGTGTTGATGAAGGATTGAAGGGAGTGCGGGAGCACTATTCATGGGATGCTCATGCTGAGCGATATTTGTCTTTGATATTACCTATTGTCGAGCGCAGTGAGGTGTTGATACGCAGACCGCTTCAACGACGTAGTGAACTCTATCGTGATCGAGCGATCGTCAGTGATCTGGATCAAAATCTGATAGGTGATGAAAAATCACTGCAACAACTGATAGAAGTCTTACGCCAGCATCGCAAGAGTAGCAAATTTGCAATTGCTACCGGTCGTCGATTTGACTCAGCCTTAAGAATAATGAAGAAACACAATATTCCCGAGCCAGACATTTTGATTACCAGTGGCGGTACCGAAATTTATTATGCGCCAAAATATTTTGCAGATATTGCCTGGAGCAAACACATTGATTACGAATGGTCTCCCCATAAAGTCAAACCGATATTGGCTGAGTTGCCCGGCTTAAAACTGCAGCCAAGATCAGAACAGAGTAGCTTTAAAATCAGCTATTACATTGATCCGGATATTGCCCCTGATATTGAAGAGATCAGCAGTCTGTTGCACCAGAATGAGCAGTCGCTACATTTAAATTTGGCCTTTGGCCAGTATCTGGATGTGATGCCTCAGCGTGCTTCCAAAGGCCTAGCGTTGCGTTATGTTGTAGACCGTTGGGGGATTCCTTTGGAACGTGTTTTTATTGCCGGTGGCTCTGGTGCCGATGAAGATATGATGCGCGGTAATACGCTGGCTGCAGTGGTGGCGAATCGCCATCATGAAGAGCTGTCTCAGCTTGTGGATATGGAACGCATATATTTCGCTGAGCAACCTTTTGCTGCAGGGATATTGGAAGCTTTGGCGTACTACGATTTTTTTAACGAATGCAAAGACCCTAAAGAGAGAGAGTCTGTTCATGTTTGAGCCAAGACTATTACTGTGTACCGATATGGATAGAACAGTGATTCCCAATGGCTTGCAATCTGAGCATTCACAGGCACGCAAACTATTTGCAGAATTTTGCAATCAACCACAGGTTATTCTCGTTTATGTTACCGGCCGTCACCAAAGTCTGGTTAAACAAGCTATTAAGTACTATAAACTGCCCAAGCCAAGTTATGCGATTACCGACGTCGGTACCAAGATCTATCGTATAGAAGATCAGCAGTGGCAGGAACTTCAGGCCTGGGAGAATGAGATTGATAAAGACTGGCATGGTAAAAATCATGGGCAATTAAAGGCGTTGTTTGCAGATATCTCTGATCTTCAACTGCAGGAGCTTAGTAAACAAAATACTCACAAACTGAGCTATTACACCACCTTGCAGGTAAAGCAAAAGAGTTTGTTATCGTTGATGACACAGCGCCTTGATGAGATTGATGTGCAAGCCAGTCTGGTATGGAGTGTGGATGAGCCAAAAGGTATTGGACTACTGGATGTGTTGCCACGGAATGCGACCAAGTTGCATGCTATCGATTTTCTTCGCCAGCAATTAGATTTTTCGCTGGATGAGATTGTCTTTGCGGGTGATAGTGGTAATGATCTGCCCGTACTAGGTAGTATTATTCCTTCGGTGTTGGTAGCTAATGCGAGTGATGATGTTGTTGAGGACGCGCAACACTTGGCTCAGGTAAATAATACCCAACAAGCGTTCTATCTGGCTAAGGGTAAAAACACCTTTATGGACGGTAATTATTCGGCTGGGGTGTTGGAGGGGGTGTATCATTTTGTGCCTGCTTTTCGCGAGCAATTAAAACAGATGGGATTTTGCTGTGAAGAATAAACAACAGTTAATTATCTTTGGCGAAGTTTTATTTGATTGTTTTCCCGGTGGTGAGCAAGTGCTGGGTGGTGCACCCTTTAATGTTGCATGGCATCTGCAGGCCTTTGGCGATCATCCGCGTTTTGTTTCTCGGGTCGGAGATGATTTACTAGGGAATAAAATTATCGGCGCTATGACGGAGTGGGGGATGGATATCGATTCAATTCAGATTGATTCACAACACCCCACAGGACGTGTAGATGTAGTGTTGATTGACGATGAACCACATTACACCATTACGCCAGATTGTGCCTATGACTTCATTGATGCATCGGCAATGATGAATCCACAAGTCAACGGCATTCTCTATCATGGTACCTTGGCACTACGCAATACTACGGCAAAACAGGCCTACGAGAAACTGGCGAGTAATCCCGATGTATCGATTTTTCTCGATGTTAATTTACGTGCACCCTGGTGGCAAAAAGACGAAGTGTCAAACTGGTTGAAACGAGCGCGCTGGGTAAAACTAAATCAGGATGAGTTGAGGCAGCTGGGTGGCAACAGTGCTGATATTCAGCAGGACATGGTTTTGTTTCAGGAAAAGTACGACCTCGAGCTGTTGATCGTAACCCGAGGGGCGGAAGGCGCGATTGTTCGCAGCCGTGAAGGAGGGTTGCACAAGGTGACACCACCAGAAGTCCTAAATTTTGTCGATACTGTTGGTGCTGGTGATGCTTTTACAGCAGTCTTTTTGCATGGGTTGATTTCAGAATGGCCGATAGATGACATACTGAATGCTGCTCAACAGTTTGCCAGTGCTGTGGTAGGCTTGCGCGGCGCAACATCGAATAGTTCTGAGTTTTATCATGCTTTTAAGCAATAAAGCGCAACTGATGCCGTGGTGGTGAACTGTTGCAAATAATTTTTTAAAACTCAAGTTTCGGAGTTAAAAATAAAAGGGTAGGTATGTACGAACAGGTTTCCCACTCACTTCTAAATAATATTCTTAACAAATTAAAAACGGAGATTAGCAAACAGGATCTTCGTCACTTTTATACACGCCTGGGTGCTAACTTCTATGCTATTCATTCGCTTTTTGAAAGGCTCTATGGACACAGAGACGACTTCGAAGAGCAAGCCTTACAACTTGTTGAGTGCATGGCGCGTCAGTATATCAATCGACCAGATCAGCTCAAACAGCTGGATATTGAACGGGAACAGGATCACAACTGGTTTCTCAGTCAAAAATGGATGGGCATGGCGCTCTATAGCAACGGATTTGCGGGCGACCTCAAAGGGGTGCATGAGCATATTGGCTACTTTCAAGAGCTGGGTGTTAATCTTGCGCACATTATGCCGATCATGCAATGCCCGGAAGGACATAGCGACGGTGGTTATGCAGTAAGTGACTTTCGGGAAATAGACGCAAGAGTTGGAAGCATGGAAGATTTAACCGTGTTGGCGGACGATATGCGTGCACGGGATATCCTTCTGGTGTTGGATGTAGTGGTAAACCATACCTCGAATGAACATGAGTGGGCGCAAAATGCTCGCGCCGGTGATCCTGTCTACCAGAACTATTACTACACTTTCGAAACGCGTAATGTGCCTGATATGTTTGAGCAGAACATGCCAGAGATTTTCCCCGAAACATCGCCCGGCAACTTTACCTGGGATGAAGAGATGCAGCGTTGGGTGATGACTGTTTTTAATAATTACCAGTGGGATTTGAATTACAGCAATCCGACAGTGTTTATAGAAATGTTAGATATACTATTGCATTGGGCTAACAAAGGGGCAGATATTCTACGCTTGGATGCAGTGGCATTTTTGTGGAAGAAGATTGGCAGCACTTGCCAAAATGAACGTGAAGCCCATCTAATCCTGCAGTTGATGAAAGATTGCTGTCAGGTGACTTCTCCAGGTGTACTGTTTATCGCAGAAGCGATTGTTGCACCGGTTGAGGTCACTAAATATTTTGGTGAAGATGCAGTTATTGCTAAAGAGTGCGAGATGGCGTACAACGCAACGTTCATGGCACTTCTATGGGATGCGGTGGCAACCAAAAATGCCAAACTTCTCAATCAGGGGATTAAAAGCTTGCCGGTCAAACTTGAGCGCGCCACCTGGCTCAACTATGTACGTTGTCATGATGATATTGGACTTGGCTTCGACGACAATGATATTAAACTGGCGGGTTATGAAGAATCCAGTCATCGAAAATTTCTCATCGATTATTATACCGGTAGCTATAACAGCTCCCACGCCCGGGGTGTGCCTTTCGGTCACAATGAAAAAACGGGTGATGCACGAATTTCCGGTTCTTTAGCATCATTGGTTGGGTTGCAGTATGCGTTAGAAATTGGTGATCCAGAAGCGATAGAAAACGCAGTTAAAATTATCTTGTTACTGCACAGTATGATAATGTCTTTTGGTGGTATACCGCTGATCTACTATGGTGATGAACTAGGGCAGCTTAACGATTTTTCATACCTGGATGATCCTCACAAGACCGGAGATTCACGTTGGGTGCATCGGCCAGTGATTGATTGGGAAAAGGCAGGGAACCGAAATATCTCAGGTACTGTAGAGTATAAGATTTTTAGCGCTCTTAAAAGAATGATTGCAGTGCGTAAAGAGATAGATGTGTTTGCTGATTTTAATAATCGCGAACTCATCAATGTAGAGAATCCTCATCTATTTGTTTTCGGCCGCTATAACCTTAATAAACAATCAGAAGGGGTATTGGTGGTGGCAAACTTCGATGGTAAACCTCAATCTCTTAATCTCAGTGATGTGGGTAGCTGGGCCAGTAATCAATATGGCCAGATGATCGATTTATACTCGGGGCAGTCTCCTGATTTTTTCAATGATACTTTGGTCATTCCTGGTTTTGGTTTCTACTGGTTGCGCGAAATGGCGTAACTTGATCTTGATAACTCGTGAAAAATATGATGTCATCCAGCGAACCAGACCAGTGCTAATCCCAATAACACAAACAGTGTGATCCTGGTGCTCCATCCATCGACAAAGCTTGATGGTTTTTGCCAGTTTAAGATGCGCTGATATTGCATTACTGCTTTCAGCCAAGAAACACGCCAAAGGTGCTGGAGTCCGTGTAATTTTTTCTTAGCCCATTGTTGGATCACAGCAATCCATTGTTTAGCCCACAGACCCAAATCTTCCCTTTGCTGCAAAGTAAACCCGGGATGTTGTTGAGTGTCTTTTATCCGACTACTGAACAAGGTTAGTGCAGCTAAGAAGATACCTAATGAAGCTACAACGGGATGTGATAAATAGTCGTATTGACGCCATACAGTTGGGTGGGCTAGTCCCATCCCCAACGAAGCGATAAACAAGCCTGTGACAGCAACGGTAATCCAGCCAGGTAGCAGTCTCACGGGGGCAAGTCTGAAAATCTTGAGTATCGCATAAAGCATGGCCGTCACACCTAGCACTTGAAGAATCATCCCGGAAACGTAAAAGATCTGTTCTCCGGCCGGTAACCAACGTAGCATTCCAAGTAATCCCATCGCAACCGGAACACCGACCAGCAACAAGACCGTTGATGAAGATGCAGACTTGAATGCAGCCGACAACCACAGGTGGATTGGCCAGATTCCCGCCTTGAGCGCGAAGCCGACGAGCACCATCCAAAGATAAAATTGTGAATAAGAAGCTTCTGCCATTGTCTGGCGCACCGCTTCATATCGCAAATTTTCTGTCGTAGATGCGGCAAGCAGCAATGCTTCGAACAGGAGTAGATCCGCCACGATCAGAATAATGAGATACAGGCGTCCGACACGCCGTATATCTGCATCACCTCCCTGGATTAACAACCCATAAAAGCCATAGCCCATGAGCGTCGAAAAGCTGAAGAAAGTGACCAGGTCAGTTGCTAAAACGGCACCCAGATTTCCCGCCATAGTCAGCAGAAAAAATGTGGCCGTGCGGTTATATGATCGGTCGTGCTTTGATGAATTCGTGATAGTTGCGGCTGTGAGCCAGATCGCAACAGACATACTCATTTGTATTCCTCAACCTGAGGGCAGCGACTGAGAAACAGGGCAGCCAGTGTCGCACCAATTGAGATCGTCGCTGCAGTCTCAAGCACCAGAATCAGAACGCCAGCCTGCGCTGGCCAATACTCCAGCAGTTGCCTTTCAATCATCATAATGGCTATTGCTATTGCCAGAAATACAATCAGGCCTGCTACTAGAATGAGTCGTAACGGCAGAGCCATCATAGCACCGCGGGGACGCCAGCCCGCCAACAGCAGCAACACTCCCGCCGCGCCTAATACTGATCCCGCCTGAAAAGCACCGCCGGGTGCATGGGCACCAACCCATAGTAAATAAGCGGTCACCAGAATTAACACTGGCACCAGAACACGTGACAGGGTATCCAACACAGGACCTGGAGTCGTCTCGCGCTGCTGAATCGCACCACCAAGCGACCAGACACCAAGTAGTGCTAATAACAATACGACCATTTCCAGCAAGGTATCGTAAGCCCGGAAATTGAGTAGCACTGCAGTCACCGGATTGCTCACACCACTGGTTTCGAGATTCGCGCTAACCTCTATACTTAGCCCTGGCGCGTAGGCCGGCAGAGATAAAACCGCATACCCGAGACCGATGGCAACCAGCAGCAGTAATGCAATGCTTACACACTGGAGTAGCTGAACGCCAGTTACGTTCTTTTCCGATTTTTCTGCTATATCTCGATTCGTCTTTGTTGATTGTAATTTTGCCAACGCAGCCATCAACAAAGCGCCAGTTAGCCCGGCGCCAATCGCTGCTTCAGCAAGCGCGACATCCAGCGCCTCCAGTCGCACCCAGGCCAACGCCATCAGCAGACCAAAGGCAACAAACAGGACAATAGCATTGAACAGATCCGGGCAGGTCAAACATCGCCAGGCCAACCAAAGCAGACCCATAGCCAACAGGCTATCAAAAATCCATGTCAGTACAGTTAGCGTTTCCATAAGCTAATCCCCCTGTGTAACGCCCCTTTGGCGATCAGATGGGCGACGCTGGCCCCGGCAAGCATAACCAACAGCCAGATCAATAATAACTTGCCTACACCAGCCAACGATTCCGATTGCAGGGCTAGTCCCACCACCATCAGACCCAAGCCAACATTGTCAGCTTTGGTTAAGGCATGGAGGCGGGTGTATACATCAGGAAAGCGCAACAGGCCCAGGGTGCCAGCGAGAAAGAATACGGCTCCGCTGATTAGCAGTATTGAGGAAATAATTTCGCTCAGCGTCATGTTTTTACGCTTGCTGCCAGGTGCGGCGTACAAATGCCACGGCTGTTACTGCAGCCAACAGGGCGAATACCAGTGCTACATCACGCAGGGCTGCGTTTCCTGTTGCCTGCGCTAGCAGCAGTAACACGGCCACTGCGGTAGTTCCGAATAACTGGGCAGCCAACATCCGGTCAGCGGCGGTCGGACCGCGAACCACACGCCACATCCCGGCGCCGAGATTCAGCAATAGAAACAACGCTAATGCAAGGTAAAGGATCTGCATATGTTTTCAATCTTCCAAGGTAACCGGCGTTACGAAGCCGGGCGGCTTGATTGCGAGCACGGAGCAATTGATCTGGTTCAGAATCGTCTCCGCAGTATTGCCCATGATGAATCCGGGAATGCCGGTGCGTGCCACTGTTCCCATGACGACAAGGTCGACCTCAATTTGTTTGGCCAGCGCCGGAATTTCTTTGCGCGCAAACCCTCTCACCAGATGTGATTGAGGTTGGAGATAATTTAATGCGTCCTGCCCTAAATTGCTGGTCACTTCGCTTATCAGCGCTTCCATACTTACTTCGTGTTGCCGCTTCACCTGCTCGATGTAGGCAATAATTTTCTCCTCTGGTGTTTTGATAAACGGGCCGCGCATGGCGCTTTCGCCGCTCGCCTCCCAGGCATGTACGATGTGCAACTCGGCAAAGTCGGAGAGTGCCAGTGAACTCGCCATTTCAAGAATTTGCCGGTTCAGCACATGTTGTGATTCTTGCTTTGCCTGTGAGTACGTAACATCTACATCAACTGCTGCCAGGATTCTCCGATAGGATTTCGGTGCCTGTGGTTTGATGAGCCAAATCGGGCAGGGGCACTTGCGCAACAGGTGCATATCGTCACTGCCGAATAGTCGGTCCAGCCAATCCTGGTTTTCGGGAATTTTGATGACCAGGTCGTGCCCGCTGCGCAGTACTTCGTGGATAATTTCCAGAAAAGGCACCTCTACTATTTGCACCTTGGTTTTGATCTTGATCCGAGAACGGTAAGGATCGACCAGAGCTTCTAGCTCTAAAGCATGGCTATTCACCATCGCAGCCTGCAGATCAGCGGTGATCGGATCACCCTCTGGCATTCCAATACCGATGGTGACACGTTCAATCATATCCATAACCATCAGGCTGGCCTGGTTGTTCTCTGCCAGTGTGACGGCGCGTTCCAAGGCGGGTTTGCATGCCTCTCCAGGTTCTACCACGCAAAGAATATCTTTGAATCGTTTCATCTTATTTACCTCCTTCAAAAACCTTCAGGGATACACCGAACATCCGGGCCACGCTTTGTTCTAGCGACTCAAGTTCTGTCAAAAAATCCTTCCGCCCGTCCAATACGTGCACTTTTAACACGCTCCGTTCGAGCGCGGCGCTTAATGTGCCTGGTAGTAGACTGACCGTGTTGGCCATGAAAACCTGCGCCAGTCCTGGCGGCAGCCGCAGCGGATATTCAATGAGATCTGGAGCAATGGGCATGCGGGGATGAAAGGCACGCCAGGCCACATCCACTCCAGCAAGCAGGGAGCGGAGTAGGAAAAAGGGTACAAACCTCAGCAGTTCGGACCAGAGCAAAAGCGCGGGTGGAAGTAGGGCAGTGCTGGCAGCAATCGCAAGTAATATCGCTGGCACGCCGATCCACCAGGACGATAGGGCGCCGTCGGTGAGAATCCACCAAATGAGTGAGAACAGAACCCCCCGGGAAAAGATGGTCGACCAGCTTATTTGCTTTCTCCAATGTCATTTGTTATTCCCTTACTTAAACCTAAAGAACGCGATTCATGCTGGCATCTTCAGGGAGACCTGTCCCAGCAGCCGGTCGGCCGCCTCACGAGCGGCATCCGCATACGGCATCATCACCAGGTTAGCGCCCGCTTCCTTCAGTCCGTTAATTTCATCTGGCCCATGGGCGGTTACCGCGATCTGGCCCACATAACCCAAACTTCGCAAGCTGTGGATCAGGGTTTGATTGACGTGACGTTCGGGCGCCGTGCTTACCACCCATTGAACATGGGCAAGCGGCAGCGAAGCGATGAACTCGGGATCTTCGGCGTCCCCGTAAAGCACCGGGTGACCTGTGGCATCACCCAAACGCACAAGTTCCGGATTGAAGTCGACACTCTGCACATGGCAACCTTGTTCGCGCAATGTCTGCGCAATACCGGACCCGTAGCGCCCCATGCCAAAAAGAATGATCTGCGTAATGTCGCCATCGATCACCACACTCTGCTCAACCTCTCGGTGAGGGTGTTTGCGCTCGAATATCGTCAGCCAAGGCGCTAACCGTTCATAGAGCGGATGGGAAAAAATAATCATGTAAGTCGACGCGCTGATGGTAATGAGACCAACCAGGGTGATTAAGCCCATGGTCTCGGCGTTGATATGGCCGAGGCTCAGTCCCAACGCCCCCAGGATCAGGGAAAATTCGCTGATTTGCGCCACTGTGAGTCCCGCCAAAAAACCGGTACGCTTGCGAAATCCCAGCACTCCCATGATAATCATGACGATCAGTGGATTGCCAATCAAAACGAATAAGGAGAATAGCAAAGCCTCTCCGATTTGGGCCCCCAACATGCCGAGATCCAGGCGCGCGCCCAGATCAATGAAGAAAAACAGCAGCAGGAAATCACGCAGGCTTACCAGCCGAGCCCCCAGCGCATCCCGGTAGGGTGTGGACGCCAATGATACCCCGGCCACGAAGGCGCCCACCTCCTTGCTGAAGCCCAGCGTGTCACCTAGAATTGCCAGGCTCACAGCCCAGGCAATACCAAACAGCACCAATAATTCCTGGGAGCGGGAAAGCAAATGGAGCAGACGCGGTAGGATATAGCGCGTGACCAACGCAACAACCAACAGAAAGGCGATTCCCTTCATCAGCACAGCAAAAGCGGCGTAAGACATGGATGTCTCACCGGCTTCACCCAAAGCATTGAGGCCAATCATCACCAGCACCACGACCAGGTCCTGCACAATCAAAAAACCCAGTGCTATTCGACCGTGCAGAGTATCTACTTCGCGTTTGTCCGAGAGCAGTTTGACAATAATGATGGTGCTGGAAAAGGTTAACGCAACCGCGACATACAAGGCGGCAATCGGTGTCATACCCATGGCGATCGCAATCAGATAGCCAACGACGCTGGTAAAGATGACCTGACCAAGCCCCGTCGCCAGCGCCACCGGCCCCATGGTGCGGATGATGTGCAGGTCCAGCTTAAGACCGACGACGAACAATAATAAGGTGATGCCAAATTTGGCTAGCAGATCAATCTCGTCATTCGCGCTTACCCAGCCCAGCACCGAGGGTCCGGCCAGAATGCCCACGGCTATAAAGGCAACAATCAGTGGCTGTCGCAGGCGCATGCAGAGCGCCCCCACAGCTGCCGCCAATAGCAGCAGTACCGCCATTTCAGTGAAGATGTCTGGGAATATGCTCATTTAGCTGCCTTTCACACTTGCAGTAATAAGCAGTGTATCCAAGCTGTCTCGAAAAGGGTATGAAATATTGAAATGTCTCATGATGTTCGCCGCTCCAATTTGCTGAATTTCCGCAGCAACAGCTTTTCTATCTCGACTAGAAGCAGCACTGAAGAAGCCACCATAATGACCCGAATCCAGGCATCAAAACTCATGGCAGTGGTGCCGAATAACATCTGCATGGGGCCTAGGTAGGTAAAACCCAATTGGAAAAATATCAGTAGCCCAATCGCATACAGTACATAACGATTCCCAGTCAGGCCCTGATAAGTCAACGAGGGTGCCAGCAGGTAGCGGGCACTGAACAGGTAGAATATTTCAAACATAACCAGTGTGTTGACGGCCACGGTGCGAGCCAGTTCTATGCTGGCGCCATGCTCCCGCTCCCACAGGAACAGTCCAAAGGTGCCGGTGACTATAATCAGCGAAACGAAGATGATGCGCCAAATAAGAAAGTTGGAAAGAATGGGTTCTTTTGGATCCCGCGGCGCGCGTTGCATGACATTACGTTCTGCTGGCTCAAAGGCCAATGCTAAGGCCAGGGTCACCGCCGTGATCATGTTAATCCAGAGGATTTGGACCGGAGTAATGGGCAGCATACGACCCATCACGATTGCGGCGATGATGGTAAGTGCCTCGCCGCCGTTGGTGGGTAATATGAACAGGATGGATTTCTTCAGGTTGTCATAGACTGTGCGTCCTTCCTCAACAGCCCGGGCGATGGAGGCAAAGTTGTCATCGGTAAGCACCATCTCTGCGGCTTCTTTGGCAACCTCCGTACCCTTGTGGCCCATAGCTACGCCCACGTCGGCACGTTTCAACGCCGGCGCGTCGTTAACACCATCGCCGGTCATCGAAACAATTTCCCCAGCAGCCTGTAATGCTGTTACCAGTTGCAGTTTCTGTTCAGGGGAAACTCGGGCAAAAATATCAGAACGCTGCGCGGCATCTTGCAACTGTTTGTCGTCATAGTTTTCCAGCTCGGTACCATTGGTAACCATGACACCATCGCCGATGCCCATCTGAGCACCGATAGCGCGGGCAGTAATGGCATGATCACCAGTGATCATTTTTACGCGGATGCCAGCCGACTGGCAGTCACGCACTGCCTGGATTGCTTCTTGACGAGGTGGATCTATGATACCTACCACTCCCAGCAGGGTAAGCCCAACTTCCACATCACTAAAGGTAAGGTTCTGCTGCCTAGCCATCGCTGGTTTAAAAGCGATTGCCAACAGCCGTTGTCCCTGATTGGCCATGGTGTCTAAGCATGTCTCCCAATAGGTCTCGTCCAGGAGAACATCCTCACCACGCATACGTTGCTGGTGACACATTTCCAGCACCCGTTCCGGCGCCCCTTTGAGGTAGATAAAACCATGCTTGGCGTGGTCGTGATGCAGCGTAGCCATGAACCGATGTTGAGACTCGAAAGGGATAGCGTCTGTACGTGGATACTGGGTTTGGCAATAGTCGTGCTCTAGGCCTGCTTTCATTGCGAATGTCACCAGAGCGCCTTCGGTAGGATCGCCCTGCATTAACCATTGCCCGTTTACCTCTGTGACGCTAGCATCGTTGCACAACAATGCTGCTTGAGCCACTTCCCGTAGTAGTGGAAACTCCTCAGAGGTGACGTCATTGTTATTGAGACTGAAAGCGCCATGTGGATCATATCCGGCACCACTGACTTGAAAAACGCCAGCAGCAGTAGCGACAGTTTGCACGGTCATTTCATTACGAGTAAGAGTGCCAGTCTTGTCTGAGCAGATGACGGTAACCGATCCCAGTGTCTCCACTGCCGGTAGACGGCGGATGATGGCGTTTTTCCTGGCCATGCACTGCACACCAATGGCCAGAGTGATGGTCATAATCGCGGGAAGTCCTTCCGGTATACCAGCCACAGCCAAACCTACGGCAGCGAGAAACATTTCACCGGCAGAATAATCTTGTAACAATACGCCATAGGCAAAGGTTACGGCAGCGATAACACCAATGGCAACAGTGAGCCACTTGGTAAAGATGGCCATCTGCCTCAATAATGGTGTGGTGAGCTTTTGTACCTGACGCAACATGTCGCTGATGCGACCAATCTCAGTGTGATCACCTGTAGCCACGACAATGCCTTGCCCTTGGCCGTAGCTAACAAGAGTGCCAGAGTAGGCGAGGCATTTGCGATCGCCAATGCTTGCCTGTTTCGATACCGACTGAGTGGTCTTTTCAACGGGTACTGATTCGCCGGTGAGTATCGCTTCTTCGATACGAAGTTCACGTGTTTTGAATAAGCGTAGGTCAGCTGGTACTTTATCACCTGACTGGAGTATGACAACGTCACCAGGAACTAATTGATCCGCCGGAAGGTTGATGAACTTACCATCACGTTTAACCATGGTTTGGTGGGAGAGCATATTGCGAATAGCATCCAGCGCTCTTTCCGCTTTGCCTTCCTGAACAAAACCAATAATGGCATTGATAAGCACTACGCCGATAATGACACCGCTGTCAATCCAGTGTCCCAGAATAGCAGTGACGCTGCCAGCTCCCAGTAACACATAAATAAGGACGTTATGAAACTGTGTCAGAAAACGGATCAGTGGGCTTTTTTTCTTCGCGGGTTTTAGTCGGTTGGGTCCATATTCCTGAAGCCGATGTTGGGCGTCTTGTTGTGATAGGCCATCAATAGATGAGGAGACATGACGGGATAAAGTATCTATATCCAGGGAGTGCCATGCTGATGTTTCAATGTTAGGTTTCTCGGCCATGCTTGTTTCCTTATGCATTGAGTTTTGCCCTGCCTATAAACACATGGTAGCACTTCTTTATGACTAATTTTAGGGTGTTTATAAAATTGAATATGGTGATAAAAATGGAGGGTAACGGCAATATTTATTTCCGCCGGGATCTGGTTATGCGCAGATCTGGCTGTCGGGAATTTCAATTCCTATTTGTAAAATATGGAGGTTAGATAATTGAAAGTCTGTTAGCGACTCGATGGGTCTCGATGCAGGAATTAGAAAGCTAACGGTCAGAATAACGCTGCTGCAGATAATCCAGAATATTTAGCGAATTATTTAACGTGATATTCAATCCGTTTTCTATGCCCGCCATATTAGTTCCAGCTTTTCCAAAACGAATATAGTGTAGTGAACGGAAAGGGAATTTAAATGCAGAGGAAGTTCTAAATATATCTAGCTCCATACCACTACTTCCTTGCTCTATTGAAAGTGTATTGTCACCATAATAACCGTGGCAAGATGCACAATTAATCGTGTTGTTTATAGAACCCAGATAAAGTCCTTTGCCATTGTTACTGTCTGGTTCTATGTTTAATGATCCGTTGTTAATATAATCTCTTAAATCCACAACACCTCCATCAAGGATAAATTTCGTTAAATCCCAGATATCTCTATTGTCCAATAATGTAGCTAAGTCAGAATTGTTAATCCCGAAATTATGATTATTTGTTGCGCCAGTTTTAATCCAGTCAAACACAAAATTCTGTAATTCAAACTCTGTTTTTAATAATTTCTGTGTCGCAATAGCTTCAACAAGATTGTCGCCACTTCCTGTTACTGTTCCCAGATAATCCCAACTATGACAACTGCTGCAAAGCCAGGATTCACTCTTATTCTCTGGTATGATGCCTCTGTCGTCATTCCACATAGGGTTTACAGTCGTGGGTTGAGTTACTATTGAGCTTTGTTGTTTTTCCAACAACCAATTTTCATAAAGCCTGGCTCCTCTTGCAATACTTGCTGTTGAATAACTGGAGTTTGCGTTTGTGGCAGCAATACTGACACTATATTGCAGTACATCGCTAGCTTCCTCCAGTGTGAAACCAGGATAGTTATTGAATTGTGTCACCATATTACTACCGGGGTGCCCATACTGAACAGTGTGTATAAAAGCTTCCGGATTTGTTAGGGAAAGGTGACCTATATCCACCCTTGAAAGCGAAGTTCCGTTAATACCGTGACAAGCAATACATGCTCCCTCTTCCGAATTTTCGTAAATTATTTCTCCAGCAGTTACATCACCGTTTGTTTTTGCGGTTTGGTAAATAGATTTAGTGGCAGGAATGCCGGAGCTGTTATTTAACATAAAATCTGCAACATCGCTGATATCTTCAATAGAAAGATATTTACTGAAGGTATGGTCTTGTATGCCAGTAATGCCGTTTGAGATGAGTGATACTATTGTGCTTTTGTCGTTTAACAGTGTGCCTAGCGAATATAAACCTGATATGCCTGAGTAAAAATCATGTTGAGTATTATTAAGCGCGCCTTCTGCACCATCATAATCCCAACCGTGACAAACACTGCAGCGCCATGTTTCTTTGTCACTGATAATGCTTGTGTCGCTTGCCCCGTCAGAAGCTATCCATTGTTTATTTCTAAAATCAGGAGGGCTTGTTGTTTTTACCGCTTTTACATTCCACCATTTATCGAATAAAAGTGCGCCACGTTCTATGTTTGGAATGATAACCTGCTGGGTGTGGCCAAGAATATCAATAGCTGCTTGAATCGAATTAAGCAAGAAGTCCTCGGACAGATAGAGGCCGTTCATACTTGTTCCAGGTTTTCCAAAACGAACGGCATGAATAAATGCCCAGGGATTTTCTAAAGCAGAGTTATTGAGAAATTTGTTCGGAGAGCTAACAATATTGTTATCAATTAAATCAATTAGTTTTCCATCTACGCCGTGACACACACTACATTGAGTTGTGTTATTTTCGTATAAAGATTTTCCGTTGATTGTATTGGGATTGTTTGCGTAATGACTGGTGTCATCTATTGAATTGAATACGGCATTGTTTGTCAGAGTTTCGTTTCGCATGGTCATAATAAATTTTGTTAGCGCGTAATATTCTTCATCGCTAAAAAGATTATTAAAGCCGTGAGATTCTGTCTCTTTAATATATGAATAAACATTGTCAGCGGTTTCCATGGAAACGTTAGAATTTGTTGTTGCAACTATCCCAGTAAACCCCGTGGCAAATGCGCCATCACCATAATCTCCAGCTTTTCCGCGATAATCCCATCCGTGGCAAGAAGAGCATCTCCACGTTTGCGGCCCATTTTTTACAGTGTTACTCGCTGGCCATAACGGATGTGTACTATTTTCCCCAGGGGAGGGTGAAGTATTTGAGATGAGCCACCAACGATCATAAAGCTGAGCACCTTTTTCAACATCGGTCTTGGTTAAGGCGTCATAGGTGTTGATGTCAAAATTACTTGTTGGAATTTCTGTGTTATTTGCCCCTGCATTAACAAATGCCCAAACATCTTGGGCATCACTAATGATCAAACCAGAAGGCATCAAAGAACCAGGACTGCCAAAGCGAATATTGTGTAAAAATTTTGCAGCATCATTTTGGGCAATATCGATAAGTTGTGGTACTGAAGATTTATGACAACCGATGTTGGCGCATGATAATCGTGCTGACGTTGAGGCTTCGTAAATGATTTGTCCGTTGTTAATATCCCCAAGTGAAACATCGATGGAATCATTAAGTACAACCTCAAAAATAAATCGGGTTAAATCGTAAATATCTTGTTCATTGAGTTTTTGTTCTTCGTCGTAAAATGCGTGTGAATAGCTTTTACCTCCTAGCTCTATTTCACTTTTGGCAATCTTGCTATGAATGTATTCTCTTGTGTATGATGGGCTATTATTATCAACACCTTTGAAGCCAGTGTATCGATTGGAAGTGATTGAATAAGCACCTTTGTTACCTTTGTAATCCCATCCATGACACTCTTTGCATCGCCATTGTCCACCGCCATTTCCGAAGTTGTTGAATGGCTTACCACTACTATCTAAGGCAATTTCTTGCCAAATAGGATTGACCCCACTGGGAGGACTACTCTTTCCCTTTTCTAGCCACCAGGTGTCGTACAATCTACCACCACGTACTTTATCCGCAGATTCAAATTTGTCTGGATTAAAAATCAGCGCACTGTTGTCAGTGCTTGAGAACTGTTCAGAGCATCCCGAAATGCTTGTCGCAACTATAATGGATACTATTAATTTCAAAAGGATTGTCTGAATTTGCATAATGTAGGAGTGAAATCGTATGAGGAGTCGCTTTGTTACTCTATCTTTTTATGTAATCGTCAAAAAAATGGAAAAGTTGATCGTCACGGAGGAGGGATATGGTGAAGAGAAAACTTTATGGATATTAATGTTTCTCGATCACAAAGTTAAATAAGAGAATTAATGAGCTAAACGCCTTGAAACATAGAGTCTTTTCTCCTATCATACGCCTGCAAGAGATACTAGGTTTTCTGCTTATTTGGAATTTAATGATGAATATGAGCGTAATTATGCTTTAAATCAATGAGTTAGCGCAGGCTGTTAACCTAAATAGCCTCAACCCATGCTCGTTTTTATTTATTGAGCAATGGTATAAGAATTTTAAGAAAGTGGGCCATCGGCCCACTTTTTGTTTGCAGGGTAAGCATGAGTAAACAAGTTAATTTAGAAACGCTAATAGAGCCTGTTGTTAGTTCAATGGGCTATGAACTCGTAGGGGTTGAATTTTTATCCCAGGGGCGACATTCAATACTTCGGATATATATTGATAAAGAAGGCGGTATCAATGTTGATGATTGTAGCGAAGTCAGCGGTCAAGTGAGTGCCATGCTAGATGTAGAAGATCCAATTAAGGGTGAGTACAGTTTGGAAGTTTCATCACCAGGTTTGGATAGACCATTATTTACACTAGCGCATTATGAAAAATTTAAAGGGCAAAAATGCAATATGCGCATGAAAATGCCCGTGGATGGCCAACGAAAGTTTACGGGTACTATTCAATCAACCACTGAAGATGCGGTGGTGTTAGAGATTGATGGAAAATTATTCACTTTATCTTTCAATATGATTGATAAAGCTAACATAGTACCTGAATTTTAAGTATTTAGTTCTTTGGAGACTGTAATAGATGAGTAAGGAAATATTGCTTGTAGTCGATGCTGTTT
>Ga0316204_10003246_pt1 | contig 33337 bp, 26 predicted proteins | sample 6monrhotite_MG_2_FD_205661 | JGI IMG/M metagenome (GOLD analysis project Ga0316204, IMG submission 205661) | Microbial mat bacterial communities from mineral coupon in-situ incubated in ocean water Damariscotta River, Maine, United States -... | ecosystem: Environmental > Aquatic > Marine >... | reverse complement strand
CAGCGAAATAGCCAAAGCTCGCCTGATGGCTGTCATTTTTGCTGGGGCCATGTTGTTCACTGTTGGCTTTGCTCATTCATCAGCCATTCACAATGCTGCCCACGACACACGCCACGTACAAGTGTTTCCTTGTCACTAAACTAGGAAGTTCCCATGACGTATCGTTTGTTTGCTGCGGCTATGGCCGCTGGCTTGCTTGTGGCTGTGTTCATTTCCAGCATTGAACTTGTCACCACCACGCCTCTTATTTTACAAGGGGAATCCTATGAAACGGCTTCTGCTGTGGCCTGCTCGACCAAAAACTGTGACATTACTGATCTAAATGCATGGAAACCACAAAACGGCATTGAACGTTTTCTTTATACCGTTCTTGCCAATGCTGTGACCGCCATAGCCTTTGCCTTGATACTGGTTGTCGGGCTGACGATAGGGGAACATGATGTTGATTATACCAAGGGATTATTGTGGGCCGGAGCGGGATTTATTGTTTTTACCTTGGCACCGCTGTTAGGTTTACCACCAGAACTTCCCGGCATGCCCACGGCTGATCTTTTGGACCGCCAAATATGGTGGGGCGTAACCGTGGCTTCAACGGGCGCCGGTTTGTCAGCTTTGGTTTTTAATAGGTCCCCTTTTTTCAAAGGAACCGGTATAATTTTAATGATTTTACCGCATATTTGGGGTGCCCCCCAACCTTCAACTCATTTGACTTTGGTTCCTGCAACTTTAGCCGCGAAATTTGCCACAACAAGTATCATTGTAAGCGCGTTGCAATGGGCTTTGATCGGACTTTTCTCGGTGTATTGTTATAATCATTTCAAACCCAAAACTTAGAGCTAAACACCGGTTATGAGCCAACCAAAATCCATATTAATCACCGGAGCCAGCAGTGGCATTGGCAAGGCATTGGCTCTTGAGTACGCGGATTCTGCGGTCGCATTGGCCTTGTGTGGGCGCGACCAAAACCGTCTTAACGACATTGCTGAACAATGTCGTTTGCGTGGGGCATTGGTTGATGCTCAAATTCTTGATGTGACCGACCAAGCTGCCCTGCAATCTTGGATAACGGATTTTGATCAAAAACACCCCCTTGATCTCGTAATCGCCAATGCAGGTATTTCGGGAGGCAGTGGAAATTTAGGCGAAACAGAAAATAAGGCGAGAGCCATTTTTGATGTGAATGTAACTGGCGTGCTGAATACGATTTGGCCCGCCATAAATGTTATGCGGCTTCGGCACCAAGGCCATATAGTTTTGGTCAGTTCAATTGCGGGTATGGCGCCACTTCCTGGGGCGCCTGCATACAGCGCATCAAAAGCCGCTGTGAAAGCCTATGGCGAAGCCCTGAACGGAGCCTTAAAACCTGAAGGGCTAACCGTTACGACCATCTGTCCGGGCTTTGTGGAAAGTCGTATCACCGCCAAAAACACTTTTACCATGCCTTTTTTAATGAGCGCTGAAAAAGCCGCGACAATTATTCACCAAGGTCTTGATCGAGGATACGCCCGTCAACGTATCAGCCTGATTTTCCCTTGGCCCATGGCGACCATAACATGGATCATCAGCAACCTGCCGCCGTGCGTGCGTCGTTGGGTAATGCTCAAAGCTCCAAAAAAAGACTGATTTTTATACTATTTCAGTTGGTGTTTAATTTTACGCCACTTTTGCACATTACGATTATGTTCTTTCAAGGTCTTGGCAAAAACATGCCCCCCCGTCCCATCGGCAACAAAATATAAGGCTTTGCTTTGGGCTGGGTTTAAAATCGCAAGCAAACTTTCACGGCCGGGGTTGGCAATTGGTGCCGGAGGCAATCCATTGTGGGTGTACGTGTTATAGGGGCTATCAATTTTCAAATCACCCCGCGTCAAGGCTCGCCCCAAAGCCCCAGAACCATGGGTCAAGGCGAACACCACCGTCGGGTCAGATTGCAATCGCATCCCCCGTTTAAGGCGATTTAAAAACACTGCCGCGACCTTGGGCCGTTCTTCGGCAATCCCCGTTTCTTTTTCGACAATGGACGCTAAGGTCAACCATTCTTGGGGTGATGAGAGTATAAATGCAGAAGGCCTTGCCAACCACTGAGCTGCTACAAACACATCCATAGCGCCAATCATACGTCCGACCAGCGCATTTCGGGTATCCCCCCTTGAATAATGATAGGTTTCCGGCAACATGGTGCCTTCGTCGGGGATATTGGTGACGTTTCCAGACAAAACTTTTTCACCTTGGATCATCATCAACATTTCCGTCACGGTAAGACCTTCGGCGAAAGTGATTTTATGCACCACGGTCTGTCCATTTTGCAAGATATCCAAAATAGCTTTGATTGATGATTTTGGCGGGATTTCGAATTCTCCGGCTCTTAATTTGGTGTGTTGCCCGGTTATTCGTGCCCAAAAACGAAATATATTTTTATTTGCGATGAAACCTTCGTCTAACAATTGTTGGGCAATGCGGTTCAACCCTGTACCGTGTTCAATAAACACCTGTCCAATTTCAGGGTTTGGCCCCAAAGCTGAAGTTTTATGATCCACATATAAGAAACCACCCCCACTGGCGATTAAGCCAATGAGGGTGAGATAGAAAATGGATTTTAGAGCGCGAAACATGTTAACGCTCCTTAAAGTCCAGTAAGGTTAATCAAAGGCCTTGACGATCAGAGATGCATTGGTCCCGCCAAAGCCAAACGAGTTTGACAGAGCCGCTCGCACGGGACGTTCCTTTGCTTTGTGGGCGACCAAGTCAATGTCACAGCCTTCATCGGGATTATCCAAGTTCAACGTCGGCGGTACAATACCGTTTTTAACGGCCAATACCGAGAAAATGGTTTCAATCGCACCGGCCGCTCCCAAAAGATGCCCCGTTGCTGATTTCGTCGAAGACATAGAAATGTCGTTCACCGCGTCTCCAAAGGCACGTTTAACAGACCCTAGCTCAATTACATCGGCCATGGTCGAGGTGCCATGAGCATTCACGTAATCAATATCTTCGGGATTTAATCCGGCGCGCTTCATCGCAGAAAGCATGCAACGATAGGCTCCATCACCCGTCGGCGAAGGTGCGGTGATATGGTAGGCATCACCTGACATGCCGTAACCAACGACTTCGGCATAAATTTTAGCACCCCGAGCCTTGGCATGTTCCAATTCTTCCAACACAACCACGCCAGAGCCTTCGCCCATAACAAAACCGTCACGGTCTTTGTCCCAAGGCCTAGAGGCCGTGGTTGGGGCATCGTTTCTTGCCGTTGAAAGCGCTTTAGATTGCGAGAATCCAGCCATACCAACACGACAGCAAGCGGCTTCGGCGCCGCCTGCGACCATAACATCTGCGTCTTCCCACATGATCAACCGGGCCGCATCGCCAATCGCGTGGGCGCCCGTGGAACACGCCGTAACAACCGCGTGGTTTGGGCCTTTCAGTCCATATTTAATAGAGACTTGTCCCGACACCAAATTTATCAAGCTGGCGGGAATAAAAAATGGACTTAATTTACGAGGCCCACCACCACTTTCACCATCCACGGTCAACGATCCTGCGGAAATCACTGGCAATCCACCAATACCCGAACCGATCATTACACCTGTGGCATAACGGTCTTCTTCGCTTTGGGGAACCCAACCACTGTCTTCGATGGCTTGTTGAGCCGCCGCCATGCCGTAAACGATGAAATCATCCACCCGCCGACGTTCTTTCGCCGTGATGTATGTTTCTGCATTAAATTCACCCGGCTTATCCCCAAGAGGCACTTGCCCAGCGACTTTGGCAGGAAGATCCGATACATCGAAACTGGTAATCGCATTAATGCCTGATTCAGCATTGATAAGCTTCTTCCAAGTGGCTTGTACACCATCGGCAAGCGGGGTAACCATACCCATTCCGGTTATCACTACACGACGCATTCTGACTCCGCTGTCAATGTTTGCGGCTTTTCATTTCCCCCTATCATGCAGGGGGAAATCCAGCCGACGATAAAACAAAACAAAAACGGCGGCAGGCTCCAAAGCCGATGGCTTAGAAACGCGCCGCCATTTTGTTAGAAAAGCTTAGGAGTTTTCAGTAATAAACTCGATCGCATTTTTAACGGTTAGGATTTTCTCGGCGGCATCGTCGGGAATTTCGCAACCAAACTCTTCTTCAAAAGCCATAACAAGCTCAACCGTATCCAGGCTATCTGCGCCAAGATCATCAATAAAGCTGGCGTTTTCTGTAACCTTAGATTCGTCAACACCCAAGTGCTCGATAACGATTTTCTTCACGCGTTCCGCGACATCACTCATGTCTAAATCCTCGAACTAAAACATTGTAAATACAAATAAAGCTTCCTTGCCGCTTGTGCCATCAAATATGAAATTTGATATATTCCCGCACAGCCCGGGCTCTAAAACTTGAACTTCCAAAACAGGAAAGTTCCGTTTCGTAACACACTTTATCCGCCATTGCCAGTGCTCGAAACGGGTTATTTATAACTATTTAAATCATCACCATACCGCCATTGACGTGCAAAGTTTGTCCTGTCATGTAATTTGCCTCATCACTAGCTAAGAAAACCAAGGCCGAAGCGATGTCTGTGGGGGTGCCCATTTGGCCAGTAGGAATGTTTAAAAGTATGCCTTCGCGTTGTTTATCGCTCAAAGCTTCCGTCATGGGCGTGGTTATAAACCCAGGCGCTATGCAATTGATCGTGATGCCCCGTGACGCGACCTCTTGGGCCAAAGCCTTGGACATGCCAATCAATCCAGCCTTGGATGCCACATAATTAGCTTGCCCCGGATTTCCCGTAACGCCAACGACCGAGGTGATGGAAATAATGCGGCCAAAGCGAGCCTTCATCATGCCTTTCATGCACGCCCGCGACAATTGAAAGGCCGATTTCAAATTAACGTTAATGACATCATCCCAATCATCGTCTTTCATGCGCAAGGCCAACGTATCGCGCGTTAGCCCGGCATTGTTGACCAATATGTCAATCCCGCCCATGGCTTCATTCGCATCCAAGACCAACTTAGCCGCAGCACCGTCTTCGCCCAAACGAGCCGGTGTGACAAACACACGGTCCCCCAAATCATTTGCCAAGCTTTCCAAAGCATCCATACGGGTCCCGCTAATGGCAACTGTGGCACCTTGGTCATGCAGCTTTTTGGCAATAGCCCCACCGATCCCCCCAGAGGCCCCGGTGACCAAGGCCCGTTTTCCCGATAAATCAAACATATAGTTTCCCCGAATCTTTCAGTGTTACCGTATTGTGACGTTTAGAGGTCCGCAAAGAAAGCTTCAATATGATCAACACCGCCAACATTTTTTGCTGAAATATCAGAATTTATACGACGCACCAAGCCAGACAGTACTTTTCCGGCACCAATTTCGACCAATTGATCAACGCCCAATTCACCCATTTTCAAAATCCCTTCACGCCAGCGCACGGTCCCGGTGACTTGTTGCACCAACAAATCACGGATTTCATCAGGGTCAATTACGGGAGAAGCGGTTATGTTGGCGATCAAAGGCACAACCGGAGCCTTCATAGGCGTATCGGCCAAAGCCCCGGCCATAATATCAGCGGCGGGTTGCATCAACGCACAATGGAATGGTGCCGATACGGGCAACATAACAGCGCGTTTCGCCCCGCGTTCCTTAGCAATAACAGAAGCCCGTTCAACGGCAGATTTAGTTCCAGAAATCACCACTTGCCCATCGGCGTTATCGTTGGCAGGGGTACAAACTTCGCCTTCGGCCGCAGCCTTGGCAACGCTGGAGGCCGTTTCCCAATCCAGTCCCAGCAACGCGGCCATAGCGCCTTGGCCTTTGGGCACGGCAGCTTGCATGGCCAGACCACGGATACGTAATAATTTTGCGGCATCCGTAATGCTAAACGTTCCCGCAGCAGCCAAGGCTGAATATTCTCCCAAAGAATGCCCTGCCACATAAGCCGCGCTTGATTTTAAATCAAAGCCCTTGTCCTGCATCACGGCAAAGGTCGCCAAGGACACCGCCATCAGAGCGGGTTGTGTATTTGCCGTCATGGTCAAGAAATCTTCGGGACCGTTAAAGATGATATCAGATAGTTTTTCGCCAAGGGCATCATCAATTTCATCAAATACGGCCTTGGCCACTGGAAAGGATTCATATAATGCTTTCCCCATGCCAACCGATTGCGAACCTTGTCCCGGAAACACCAATGCGCGTGTCATACAACAATCCTTATTTCGAACGTTTAAAGATCAACCAAGCGGTTAAACGCTTCATCTAGTTTGGCTTTTTCAGATTTCATATTTTCCATCCGTTCACGTTGTTCCGCAACCACTTCGGCGGGAGCTTTGGCTGTGAATCCGGGGTTGGAAAGCTTCTTTTCGTATTTTGAAATTTCGCCGGAAAGTTTGGCTATATCTTTTGCCAAACGCGCCTGTTCTGCGGCAACATCAATAACGCCAGACATTGGCATCACTAAAGTGGCTTCGTCCAATACAGTCGACACGGCTCCCTTTTCAACCACACCTTCCAAGACGCCGGATGTTTCAATGCGGGCCATACGGTGGATCAAATCCCGATGTGTTTCCAAACGTTCCAAGGTCATGGCGTTTGCGTCTTTTAACAACAAGGTGACTTGCACCTTGGGTTCGATGTTCATTTCTGATCGAACGGCACGTACCGATGAAATCACCCGTTCGACCCAATCCATTTCGGCTTCGGCATTCGCATCTTCAAGCCCTTTTAAGTTGGGCCAGCTTTGCAACATCAACAAATCATCACGGTCGCAAATCTGCGCCCATAATTCTTCGGTAACGTATGGCATGATGGGGTGCAACATATGCAACACTTGGTCAAACGTCCAAGCCATGGTAGCGCGCGTTTCGGCTTTGGCCGCTTCCTCATCACCAAAAAAGATCGGTTTGGTGAATTCAACGTACCAATCACAAAACAATCCCCATGTGAAATGATAACTGGCATCGGCGGCTTCGTTAAAACGATAGCTTTCGATCGCTGCTTCAATTTTGGATATGGCCTCGGCCGTTTTGCCAATAATCCAACGATTAACCGTTAATTTGACGGTGGACGGATCGAAATTTGCGCTTGGCACGCATTCGTTCATTTCAGCGAAACGAGCCGCATTCCAAATCTTAGTGACAAAATTGCGATAACCTTCGATACGGCTGATGGACAATTTCACATCGCGCCCTTGAACGGCTTGGGATGTCATCGTGAACCGCACCGCATCCGAACCGAACTGATCAATCAATTCCAACGGGTCCATAACATTACCCTTGGACTTGGACATTTTCTGACCTTTTTCATCGCGCACCAAAGCATGGATATAAACATCTTTGAACGGGACTTCGTCCATGAAATGCAGGCCCATCATCATCATTCGCGCAACCCAAAAGAAAATAATGTCAAAGCCAGTGACTAAGCAGTCCGTTGGATAATAGCGTTTTACGTCAGGGTTATCATCAGGCCAGCCCAACGTTGACATGGGCCATAACGCAGAGGAAAACCATGTATCCAATACGTCAGGATCTCGTTCAATTTTAACGCTTTTGCCATAATGTTTGTCAGCCGATGCTTGAGCTTCGGCCTCGCTGTTTTCAACAAATGGCGTGCCATCTGGGCCATACCAAGCGGGGATTTGATGGCCCCACCAAATTTGTCGGGACACACACCATGGTTGGATATTGCGCATCCATTCAAAATAGGTGTTTTCGTATGATTTGGGATGAAACGTCGTATGGCCATCTTCGACCGCTTTGATGGCGGGAGCGGCCAATACTTTGGCATCAACAAACCATTGATCCAATAACCAAGGTTCAATCACAACCCCAGAACGATCACCATAAGGTACGGTCATAGGGTTTTCTTCGATTTTTTCTAAAAACCCCAGTGATTCCATCTGTTTGACCACCGCATCGCGGGCTTCAAAGCGGTCAAGTCCGTGCAAGTCTTCGGGCGTATTTTCATTCAAACACGCGTTAAAATCCAAAACATTGATGATCTCTAAATTACACCGCTTGCCGACCTCGAAATCATTAAAGTCATGGGCTGGTGTAATTTTCACGGCACCCGTGCCTTTTTCAGGATCAGCATATTCATCGGCCACAATGGGAATCAAACGATTAGATAGCGGTAAACGAACATGTTTACCCACCAAATCCGCATAGCGTTCGTCATCGGGGTGAACGGCAACGCCGGTATCGCCCAACATGGTTTCAGGTCGCGTGGTTCCGACAGTGATAAACTGCTCGTTCAAGCCATCTATGGGGTATTTAAAATACCACATTTTACCCGTTTGTTCTTTGTTTTCGACTTCCAAATCGGAAATTGCGGTGTGTAACATTGGGTCCCAATTGACCAAACGTTTATCACGGTAAATCAGGCCTTTTTTATGCAATTCGACAAAGACTTTTTGCACGGCCTTGGACAAACCATCATCCATAGTAAAGCGTTCACGTTCCCAATCACATGACGCTCCCAAACGGCGAAGTTGTTGGGTAATGGTACCACCCGATTCAGCTTTCCATTTCCATACCCGTTCAATGAATTTATCGCGGCCTAAATCATGACGGGTCAAACCTTCGGCTTGCATTTGCCGTTCAACAACCATTTGTGTGGCAATGCCCGCATGGTCGGTGCCCGGTTGCCACAACGTATCTTTGCCCAACATACGATTATAGCGGATCAAAATATCTTGCAGGGTGTTGTTCAAAGCATGCCCCATATGCAAGCTGCCCGTCACATTTGGTGGCGGAATAACAATGGTATAGGCATCCGCGCCTTCGCCTTTTTGACCGCATTTAAAAGCACCCGATCGTTCCCATTGGGTGTAAATCCGTTCTTCGACTTGGTTGGGTGTATAGGTTTTATCCAAAGGCATGATAGTCGTCCGTAATGTTCAAGTTAATTATGACAGCGTTCTATAACAAAAACGCCGCTCGGGGAAGTATGAGCGGCGTTTTAATATAGGTTTGAAAAGCGATTAATCGAGATGTTCTGCCCGATTGATCATTCGGTCAATTTCTTTTTTCACCAAACGTTCGATCAAATATGGCAGGTTTTGATCCAACCATTCTTTCAAGAGCGGGCGCATCATTTCACGGACCATGCCTTCCAAGGTGACTTCATTTCCGCCCACTTGTAATTCGCGCTGGCTTAAAATAGCACGCGCCAAATCACCAAGAACATCCGTGGATGCATTGTACGCGGACGATGACATTATTGAATCAACCGTTACGCCTTCGGGCAATGTGGTGATCATGGATTCCGTTAAATCCAATATCGATGAAAGATCAGGTTCACCACCAGGACGCGGAGGCGCAGGTGGTGGTGGTGGTGGTGGTGCCGTATAAACGGGTTCTGGAGGAGCTGGAGCTGGAGCAGGTTCAGCCAGCTCAATAATTTGCTCTGGCTCTGGCTCTGGCTCAGCCAGCTCAACAACGGGCTCTGGTTCTGGCTCAGGTTCTGGGGCAGGTTCTTCTGCCTCCATATTTTCCTTGGCGGCGGCCATATCCATTTCTTCTTCGGGCTCGCCTGCGGCCATAGCAGCAGCCATGTCCATTTCTTCTTCTGGCTCATCAGCTTCCATGTTTTCCATGGCAGCCGCCATATCCATCTCTTCTTCTGGTTCGCCTGCTTCCATAGCAGCGGCCATATCCATTTCTTCTTCTGGTTCTGGTGCTGCGGCAGCTGGTTCAGCCTGTGCCTCTTCTTCGTCTTCTGACAGAATACGACGGATAGAGGCTAAGATGTCCTCCATCGATGGTTCTTCGCCAGATTGTCCTTGCGCTTCATCACTCATGAAATGCTCGCTTATCCCCCGCTAGGTTAAGTCCAGTTGTTAATGACAAGGTGTTAATTGGACTTTGCTCCTATATTAGCACCAAACCATTTACCCTGAACATTCTGATAATGCCTGTCTGTATCATATAAATCCACTGAGAGATTCAAATCAATCGCTGTCAATTTCCCCTCAGCAGACAACAAAGTCAATGCCGCAACTTGTTCATCCCTTTGAGAAGTAACAAGATTTACCTCAGCATTCAACAATTCTTGCTCGGAATCCAGCACGTCTAAAACGGTACGAGAACCAGCATTTGCTTCCCGGTTCACGCCTTCCAGTGCGGTATTTGCGGCTAAAACTTGAGATTTTATCGATTCGATTCGCGCTCGGGTCGCTTGTAAATTTTGCCATTCCTTGCGCACAGATTCGGTTGCATCCCGTCTGGCTTGGGCTGTCGCAAGCCTTGAGGCCGAGGCCAATTGGCGCGCTTGGCGCAATTGAGAATAGACTGTCCCAGATTGGTATAAAGGCACCGAAAGTGTCACCTTTGCTTCCATAGCATTGGACCAATAATTTTTGGAAATGGTATCTAAGGAACGATTCGCGCTTCCCGTTAAATCAATAGACGGCATCAAACTTCCGCGCGCCGTATCAATAGAATCGGCAGCCACCCGTTCATCATAAACGGCGGCCATAACAATTGGATTTCTTTCGTTGGCCGTTTTCAAAGCTTCGTCCAATGTTTTAGGCAACATCAACGGCAAAGCCGCAGGTTCCAATTTTTCAGGTGCCTCGCCAATAAGGTTGACGTAATTAGCGCGCGACGAAGCTAATGTTCCTTCGGCTTGAATCCGCGCGGACGTTGCCCCCGCCAGACGAGACCGGGCTTGGTACACATCGGTTTTGGTGATTTCACCAACATTAAAACGATTTTGCGTAGCTTCAAGGTGGCGCTTTAATATACGTTCATTTTGTACGTTTAAATCCAGAACATGTTGATCGCGCAACACATTCAAATAAGCCGTTGTTGCGCCCAACAATACGTTTTGCTCAGTAGAAATCAAACGTGCACGCTGGGCCTTAATCGCGTTTTCAGCCGATGAAATAGCCGCCGTTGTTTTTCCACCTGCATACAAAGATTGGCTCACATCCAGAGTAATTGTACGCGGATTTATGTGTGTTGTATTCCGTGTCGAGCTATTATCAAATTGCTTTGAAGACGTTGACGCCGTGGCGTTCAACGATGGGCGCCATCCAGACAGGGCTTGGGACAAACCTTCGTCTGTGGACCGCAAAGTGGCCTGACCCGACAATAAAGTTGGGTTGCTTTGATAAGCTTTCACCAAAGCATTAGAAATGTTTTCAGCAAAAGAGTCTGACGCCGACGTTAAATAAATAACGACAGCAAGCGCTGAAAGCGCCGTTGAATGGGAAAAAATTGTTTTCATATTCATCGTCTATGTCACCTTGGAATGATCCGCAAGTCAGAATTACACACGAATCTCTTCATAGAATAATAGGCATCGACCATTAACGAAACCTTTTAAAAGCTTTTAACCATTAAAAAAGCGACCTCAAACTTAAGTTTAAGGTCGTTTCTTTTAAGGTACAGAACAGCCTAGAAATTAAATTCAGGCTTGGCTTCAAATTCTGGCATTGACGGAATGTTTGCATCAAACAATTCTGATGGCGAAACGTCGTCAAAGTTTTTACGCACGATTGTGGCTCTTCCTGCCCCTTTGGCTTGGGCTTGAACATATACCAAACGTCCGCCTTCAGCCAATTGGTTGGTCAGTGTATTTGGCAATTCAGCCACGGCACCGTTGATAAAGATAACGTCATAAGGCCCTTGCTTAGGTTGGCCTTGTTCCGGCGCACCAGACACAAGATTCACGGTTTCGCATCCCAATTCCGTTAGTATCTTGGTCGCAGCCTTATGAAGTGCAGCATTATTATCAACGGCAACAACAGCACCCGCAAGCTTTGCCAGCACGGCAGCTTCGTATCCAGTAGCCGACCCCACGACTAAGCATAAATCGTTCGCTTCAACGTGGGCAGCTTCTAAAAGGCGCGCCATAACCATGGGTTCCATCAAAATGCGACCTTTGCCGACCATTATATCTTCGTCCATATAAGCCAGATTTTTAAGATCGCCCGACACAAAACTTTCACGCGGAAGCTCTTCAATTGCGCTCAGCAAAAATGAATCGGTTACACGATTGGTGCGAATTTGCCCTTCGACCATATTTTGGCGTGCTAACGCAAAGTCCATAAGAACACCCTTCCTTTTATTTTCAAGCCAACCTTTTGCACAAGCTGACATATTGATTTGACGATTCTTAAAAGCGCACTTTGCTCCCAAGAATGCTCCCTGTTGCGAGGCACTATAAACCGATGCCCCCCTCAACGACAATGATTTCATTTGCTTAATCATTTCTTTTAATGGGGCGCGTTTTGGTATCTGTGAAAAAAAAATAACAAATCAGTGTCGGGAGTGCTTGACCGCGTGGCAGTCTGCGGTCTATGTTCCGTCCGCTCTCATATGAGGGCCCTCGCAAGGGGATAAGGAGCCCCACGGCTCCCCATTGTACAAAGACACATCAAGAACATGATTGTGGCAATGGAACAGGATGGCGCGGTGGCGGAGTGGCTACGCAGCGGCCTGCAAAGCCGTGTACACCGGTTCGACTCCGGTCCGCGCCTCCATCCTTTGTACGCTTGCTTGCCGCTCGTTTTGCGGAACACGCCTGATCCGGCGTAGCTCAGTTGGTAGAGCAGACGACTGTTAATCGTCTTGTCGCAGGTTCGAGTCCTGCCGCCGGAGCCAATAAAAAGGCCAGTCTCTAACGGGGCTGGCCTTTTTATCTTGTTAAATCAACGCCTTATCACACGCCTGACAATGTGCGCCTTGTTGTCGAGCCTTGGCAATTTCTATTTTGGGTAACAAATTGGGTAACAAACCGACCTATACGCACCTCAGAAATGGCGTTTGGCACTATTGGCGACGGGTGCCACAAGAGTTTGCCCATGTCGATGCCAGGGTGTTTGGAAAACAATCCTTAAAAACCGACTCCGAAGTTGTTGCCATCAAGCGCGCGGCCGTGGTGAACGATGCCACCGAACAATATCGGCGCGTATCGCTTCTTCAATTGCCACACGTTCAGAAACAGAAAAATCTTTCCGCATTTCATACGGGAACCTGAGGACTTCTTCAATTGGCATCGTATTTTCCACAATTTGCTTACTGACGACCATCTAGTGATTGTTTAACGTCAGTTCCAAATCCTGTTGAGCTCCAAAGCCTTCCCGGGGAGAACATCAACGATAGAATCTTTCGATTTTCTAAGATTTAGAAGACGGATGCTGTCGCTGTCTATAGGCGTAATAATACGTAGAACTAGATCCGCAATGTGAGCATGTATTAAATCGCTGTTTAAAACCCGTTGAACGGCTTCTGTGCTGAGCTCGTCTGTAATTTCTTGCGTGTCATGAAATCCACCAAGGTAACGTTGCTTGATTTTGAAGGTGCTATCCACTGTTTGCAGATGAAGTCCCATAACCACAAAAAAAGACCGCCCAATGGACGGTCTTTTCTGTTTCCTCAAGAAATCAACTCTTTGTGTTGCTGTTTAATCGATCAAGGATACGGTCTCGCTCTTCGATCATTTGTTCCACGTTTTTTAATTCACAGGCTTTTTGGCATTGTTCCATGAAAACTTTTGTTTCCTTAATTTTTTTGCGTGTTTCTTCACAAATAAGGGAGACCCCTGAAATGGAAAGCTGACGCACATCAATGTCCGTGTCTTTTGTCACGCGTGTCTCTGGGGGAGGGTCACCATTGATCTTTTTTCTGGTTGAACGATAATTGTTTAAATTATAAACAACAGCCATAAAATCCTCATTTTACTAATCGCGCATCTCATTACAATTAATGATCCGCAAGAACAGATTAATTCAATACTGAATAGATCATAGGACAACAACCTGATTACAACCTGACAAAAACAAGGTCTTTAATGATTTCCAAAAAGCACCAAGTTAGAGTGTATTGAAATCATAAAATGTCTCTATCTAATGCTTTCATCGTTCGAACAAGAAAACTAGAAAAGTTTATCCGGCTCTTCGTCCGCTCGTACTATTGCAGTTTGCCCCTTAAGATCATAACATTGGGATAATTCTAATTTTTTCGTAATATCAAAACCCTTGAGCTGGTTAAGTGGGCTAGGAATTAAGACGAACATGAGCGTCACACTTGAACAAAATGACGAAATGCTTCTTGCACAAACGGAAATTCGTCACCTAAAAGACACCATCCAAGCGTTACGAGATGAAATGGAAAAAGTCCGTTTTGACAAGGATGAAGCCATTTCGCGCGCTGTTTCCGAATCTAACAAAGAAATTCAACAGCTTCGGGCGACTTCTATTGCGTTACGGGATCGTTTGGAAAGTCTGCATTTTGACAAAGACGAATCCGTTCATAGCGCGGTCAAGGATGGCAAAGATGAAGCTGGCCAATTACAGCAAACCATTCAATCCATGCGCGATGAAATGGATGCTGTTAAGTTTAGTTACGAAGACCAAATCGAACAATTATCACGCGAGGCCCGAGATGAATCGCGGCAATTGCACGAAACAGTCCAAGCATTGCGTGATGACATAGATGCTATTAAAAGCAATACAAAGAAATAAGTTGGGGGAATAACCATCATGGCCGGCTCATCGTCTGCCCGATCAAAACAAGCACCACGTAAGGCTGCTCCTAAAAAAAGTGCGCCCAAAAAAGAGGCTTTGGTTGAACAAACCAAAGTTTTGACGGATACAGAATATAAACGGCTCCATCGTGCAGAAATGTTGTTGGATTTATCCCATCAAATGGCCAGCATAGAAACATTAGATGGTGTTTTACGCGAACTGGTCGATGTCGTAACAGAACAAACCAAAGCTGAACGTTCTTCGTTATTTTTAAACGATGGAGACACGGGTGAATTGTACACGCGCATCGCCCAAGGCGATAACATTCGTGAAATTCGCATTTTGAATGACAGTGGTATTGCTGGTTGGGTATTTTCCACCGCCGAAGGTCGCATCATTGATGAACCCCATGACAGCCCCCACTTTAACAAATCTATTGATGAACAAACCGGCTTTAAAACACGTTCTATATTGTGTGCACCTATTAAAACCGTAAAAGGCGAAGTGATCGGTGTTGTTCAGGCGCTGAATAAAAAACAAGGCCGCAAACACATTAAATTCACCGTCGATGATTTGGAATTTTTACAAGACATCGCGACCCAAGCCGCCGTTGCTTTGCAAAGCACCGAATTTGTCGAACGCATGCAAAAAAAGCGATCCCAAGAAATGGAATTCTTGGATGTTGTATCGGATGTGACTTCCGAAATCAATTTGAATGCTTTGCTGGCTAAGGTCATGGGCGAAGCCACTCGTATGTTGCAAGCTGAACGTTCCACGTTGTTCTTGAACGATGAAAAAACCAACGATTTATGGTCAATGGTCGGTGCAGGTTTGAACGCCACAGAAATTCGTTTTCCCAATCATTTAGGTATTGCTGGGGCGGTGTTTACATCGGCCCAATCCATTAACATTCCCTATGCTTATGCAGATTTACGATTTAACCCATCGTTTGACAAACAAACCGGGTTTTTTACCCGGTCCATTCTGTGTACTCCGGTTGTCACCAAAGAAGGTAAATGCATCGGCGTTACCCAAGTTTTAAACAAAAAAGGCGGCCCGTTTAGCGACGAAGATGAACAAAGGTTGAAAGCATTCACCGCGCAAATTTCCATCGGTCTTGAAAACGCCAAATTGTTTAACGACGTCCAAAACATGAAGAATTATAACGAAAGCATGCTGGAAAGTATGTCGAATGCTGTGGTCACGACTGATGAAGACGGTAAAATCGTCACCTGTAACCGTTCAGGTTACACCATCATGTGCATTGAAAAACCTGAAGACATCATTGGTAAAACGGCCGAAGAATTTTTCGTTGAGGAAAACGAATGGGTCATTAAAAAAATACAAAAAGTTGATGAAACCCAAATGCCCGACATTTTCATGGATGCCGAGCTTAAATTTGGCGAAGATGCTACATCTGCCAATGTGACGGTATTGCCCTTGATTTCTTCGGAAGGCGAAAAGCTGGGTTCTATGGTTATGATCGAAGACATTTCGTCTGAAAAACGCATGAAATCAACCATGAGCCGTTATATGGACCCAGGTCTTGCCGATCAACTGATGAATGCTGGCGACAGCGATGACTTTTTGGGTGGTCGTAGTGCCGATGCAACGGTTTTGTTTTCTGACATTCGATCCTTTACCACTTTGACCGAGGCCCTTGGCCCACAAGGCACAGTGGCTATGCTGAACGAATATTTCACCATCATGGTGGATTGTATCACCGAAGAAGGCGGCATGTTGGACAAATTCATTGGCGATGCGATCATGGCGGCCTTTGGTATTCCCATTGGTCATGAAGATGACCCCGACCGGGCCATGCGAGCATCCATTAAAATGCTTACCAGCCTTGCTGAATGGAATGTAGAACGAGTCGCCAATGGTTTAATGGCAATTGATCACGGGTTGGGACTGAATACCGATAACGTGGTGTCAGGCAACATTGGTAGCCCTAAACGTATGGATTACACCATGATTGGTGATGGCGTAAATTTGGCGGCCCGTTTGGAAAGTGCATGCAAACAATACCATGCTCACCTTTTGATTTCTGAACTCACCTTTGTCAAACTTAAAGGCACCTATAAAATTCGTTATGTCGATGACGTCATCGTCAAGGGCAAGACCAAGCCTGTTGGAGTTTACGAAGTGTTGGATTATCACACCGACGAAACTTTCCCTAACTTAATGGAAGCCGTGAACTATTTCAGCGAAGGCCGCAACCATTACAAAAAAGGCGAATGGGACAAATCAGTTGCATCGTTTAAGGAAGTTTTGAAAGCCAACCCCGCTGATGCTTTGTCAAATACTTATATTGAACGGTGTGAATTATTAAAGAACGAAGACCCCAAGGATTGGGATGGTGTTTGGGTGATGAAATCCAAATAATAGGCAAATAATAGGTTTGTTCAAAATTGGTGGTTAAGTTTTTTGGCCGCCATCATCTATGTGCTTAAAAATTAAACCTAACACTTCATCAACTTGAAAAGGCTTGGTTAGATAGCCTTTGAAGCCGGATTTCATATAATTATCAATGTCGCTTTGCATCGCATCGGCGCTGATGGCGATAACCGGAACGTGTTCCGTTAAAGGGTTGTTTTGTAATTCCCACATGGCTTCATCGCCATTAATTCCGGGCAGATTTATATCCATTAAAATCAAATCTGGCTTTTCTCTGACCGCAATAATGAGGCCAATTTCAGCCGTATGAGCCACCAAGATATCCACGTTCATAATTGAATCAATAATATGTTCCATCAACAATAAGTTCGTCGGATTGTCTTCGACATAGAGAACCTTTTTAGAACGCGTAACTTCTACATCATTGGGAAATGAGTCTGTTTCGACACCAGCATTGGCACTATCTTCAAGGTCGAATTCCGCAATGGGGAAATCGACCCAAAACTCAGACCCCTTACCCAGATTGCTTTCGAAACCAATTTTCCCACCCATCCCTTCAGTTAGCTTTTGCGTGATGGTCAGTCCAATACCTGTTCCTTCTATGCCTTTGCCTTCATTGCCCAAGCGGTTAAACGGCACGAATAAGTCTTTTTGTTGGTCCAAAGGAATTCCAGGCCCATTGTCGGAAACCACAAAACGCACCCAACCATTCGATATTTTTTTGGCTTCAAAGCCAACATGCCCCCCCGAACGATTATATTTGACAGCATTCGATAGCAAATTAATGCATATTTGCTTGAGCCGCGCGGGGTCGGCCATGATCAAAGGCAAGTTTGAATAATCAGTCGTATTTTCAAGCTTAATCGCCCGTTTTTCTGCCAGTGATGCCGTTATGATTAAACTGTCTTCGATGACGTCGCGAACATCCATTCCCATAAGTGTGATGGCATATGAACCGGATTCGATTTTGGCTAGTTCCAACACCTCGTTAATCAAGAGCAAAAGATGCTCTCCACCTTTGATGATGTGGTTCACGGCTAATTTTTGCTTATCATCCAGCGGATTTTGCGATGGAAATTTAAGAACTTGGGCAAACCCCAAAATTGCATTTAACGGGGTTCGCAATTCATGGCTCATGGATGATAAAAAATCAGATTTAGCCTGACTGGCTTGTTCAGCACCCTTTTTGGCTTTGACCAAGACTTGATGTGATTTTTTTTCAGCGTCCAAGGCATTGCTTATTTTTTCAGAAGTGTATTCAACACCAGCGACAAGCTTTTTCAAGTCACCGGAAAGCTCTTCGTGTGACATAAAGGTCACTTCCCCCTCATCAATGGCTTGGGAAAAATGAGTATTCACTTGTCGTAAAACTGTTTCTAAACGGCTGAGATGATGATTGATCATTTGCGCCATGCGCCCGACTTCATCTTTGCCATCCAAAGACACCCGGAGGCTGAAATTGCCATCTTCAACAACGGCGTCCAAAGTATTAGACATCACATCAAGGCTGGAAAGTAATCGATTTGAAATAATCATACCAAACCACACCATGGTGCCGATGATCAAAATCATGCCAAGTATAAAACCAAAAAATACAATGTCAGCACGTTTTTTTACCCCTTTGGCATAAATAACGGTGTCGGCTTTAATCGCTTTTCGAATTTCATTTATTTTATCAACCTGAACGGCCATAATATTTAGCTTTGCAGACAGATCAGGTATTTTCGTGTTCGATCTCAATTGTTCCAAAGCCGTCATAATGCGTTGGCCTTCAGCATACACAGCCTTGTCAACTGACTGTATTGGCCTATGGTTTTTTTTCATTTCCACAACCACTGATAGTTTTTTTTCATAAGCTTGTACCGCCTTTAACACACCTTGAAATGATTGATTGTCTTGCGGTTGCAGGCTTTGTATTTGTAAATATTTAGAGATTATACCTTTTATTTTGTTGACCTTTTCCGTTACGCCCATCAGGTCATTGGGGGAACCGCCTAATAAATAAGATTTGTAATTTTGCATCAAGCCATCATGGCCAATGGCCATATGTAATTGATCTAATAATTCGCGTTTTTCGGAAAAAGCGACAACATCCGAACGAAGCCGTTCAATTTTTTGGCTATCTGGATTTTGCCATACAGCCTCAAGGGACTTGACTTCACTAGAAATCCCCAAATCATTAAAATCACTAACTAAATTTCGTTGCAAGGCGGTCAAACCATGTAAAGTTTGCAAGTCGTATCTAGACAGGTTTTGTTTGGAAAGAACTCTAATCAGCATACCGCGTTCTTGGGCAAGCCGTTCAATCAACCACGAAACCAAGGTATAGGATTGAAGCCGTTTTACATATCCAGCATCAGACAACGCAGCGGCAGGAAGTTCGACCAAACGGATAATGTTTTTTATCAGTTTTGAATAATACCCCCAAAAATCACCATCTTTGTTATAAGCATCAATGTCTTGGCGGACGCGGGGTAATTGATCCAGAGTTACGTTAATGTTTTGATTGTTACCATCAAACTTATACGTGCTTTTAATCGGCGAAACATTGCTTAAAAATGAATGTTGCTTATTTAGAATGGCATCCGTAGCAAGCCGTTGTTGGTGAATGGCTTCTTTTAATTTATGATCGTTTTTTGCAAGAATTCCAACGGAAAGGCTACGTTCTTTTTGAAGTTCCAAGGCCAATTGGTAAACATCAATTTCGGCACCGATGACCCGATCCATCGCTTGAATGGATTGTTTGCGTTCCCACATACGCAAAGTTTGGCTGATACTTAATATAGTCAGGGCCGCCACGGGTAAGACAAAAAGAATCCCCAGCTTAGCCTTGATGTGTGTGTTCTTGGCAAAGGATGTCAGCACCTAATGGACCCTATCGTTGACTGCCGAAAGCATTTCGTTTGGGTGATGATGTTATGAACTTCTGTATTGCACATCATTAAAAAGATTGTTTTCGAATGGTTAGACCTATTTCGTTGTGGCCACAAACACACCATCCCAATCCGCACCGGGCGAATTCAACCGGTAATCTGCAATGCGATTTAAATAAAGTTCATAAAACGTTTCATCAATATCGTAATTTTTACCGTATTCTCGAGCTTCGGCAACTAACGTTTCGGCTTGATCCCAATCTTGGGTTTTATACACACTCAACAATTCATCAATTTTTTCCTTAAAGGTAATGAATTCTGGTAAAATGGCCATTTCTTCATCGCCAACAAGGGCAAAAATACGTACCCCCGTGGTTTTGCCCTTAACCATGATGAAATCCAATTCAACGGTGGCCAAAGTTGGCACTTGAATCCATGTTTCATAACCCAGAACAACACGCACACCATAGTTTTTAGACTGGCCTTCAAGCCGGGCCGCTAAGTTGACGGTATCGCCCAAAACAGAATAATCAAATCGTTGATCCGACCCCATATTGCCAACAACACATTCCCCTGAATTCAAACCTAAGCCGACTTTTAACGGAATGTGTTTGCGGCCTTCTTCTTTGGCTTCAATTTCCAAGCGGTCATTTAAGGGGTCCATTTCCGCAAGCATCGCTAGCGCCGATAAACACCCATGTTTTGCATGATCAGCATCATCCAACGGCGCGTTCCAAAAGGCCATAATGCAATCGCCCATATACTTATCAACCGTGCCTTTGCGGGCCAAAATAACGTTGGTCAACGGTGTTAGCAACTTGTTGATCAGGCTGGTTAAACCTTGGGCATCAAACTGTTCCGAAATGGTGGTAAAGCCACGAACGTCACAGAACAGCAACGTCATATCGCGTTTATCACCACCCAATTTTAATTGGTCAGGATTTTCCGCAACAACGTTCACCATATCCGGTGACAAATACTTTGAAAACGCGTCACGCGTTTGACGTTTTGCAGCTTCTTCCTGAGTGAAATTCATATACGTCAACGTTGAATACAACAAAAATGTCGAAACAACGGCAAAAGTCGCATCTAATAACACGTGTTGCTGCGTAAACATATACCAAGACAACGCGCCAGCACTGGTGGACAGCACGAAGAACACCAGCAATGATCGGGTGGCCCCTAACATCGGCACAATCACAATCATTAACAACCCGCCCAAAGCCACAAAAACCAATTCAATACCTTTGGTGTACAAAGGCCTTTTCAAAAACAAGTTAGCCGCCACCACGGCCCCTAATTTTCGATCAATCGCAATAGCGTTTTCAATCATTTGGGCGTGAACTTCAACCCCTGGAATCAGAGCATCAAGGGGGGTTGACCGAATATCCATCAAACCCACAGCAGACGTTCCGACAAAACCGATTTTTCCGGCAATTTTTGATTTATCAATTCGTCCTTTGATCACATCAGCAGCCGACACGTACAGCGTTTTGTCATGTTTGGCGAAATAAGGCCGTACAACGCCTCGTTCATTGGTAACTATTTTCAACCCTTTGGGTTTTATTCGGCTTTTAGGGGCAACACCGATGGCTCGAATACCAATCGGGCCGACTTCGGCCATCAATGTGGAAACGCGAAATCCGACACGAATGGCTTCAATAGATAAGGATGGGTACAATTCGTTGTTATGTTTGCTGACCAAAGGGATTTCACGAATAATGCCGTCCAACGATGGGTTCAACGAAAACATACCAACGCCTTTGGCTCCTTTTTCCAACACAGGTAAATTTCTAATCAAAGTTGGAATCGCATCCATAAATTCAGTTGGATTAGGCGTACCTTTTGAAAGTTTACGTACCGCCACAGATTTATGAAAAGGCTTGCCTGCATCATTAGGCAATTGATCCCAATAGCCAGCCTGACCTAGCACAACGTTAGCTTGGGAAACGATTTTTCCAAGCGTTTCATCGTTACTTTTAATTTTTAAAATTTCAGCGCGAACTGTTTCGTCTAGCCCAACCATAGAATCAACCACTTGCTTAGGGTTCATCCGGTCAGGTTCAGAAAACACAATATCGAAGGCGGTCACGCCGATCCCTAGGTTATGAAGGTTAACCACCAGTTTAGCCACTGTGCTTCGTGACCAAGGCCATTGACCGATTTCTTTTAGGCTGCGTTCATCAATATCAATGATGGTGACCATTCGGTCTTTGGCTTTTGGGGGAATTCGGGGTTTGATTTGCTGAAAAACATCAAAGCTTTTTTCCCGCAAAAATTCTACGGGATAAGGATCAATGCGGGATAAAGTCAACAAGACACCCAATAAGACAAGCCCGACAATACGGTCGAAACTAAAAGCCTTTTTAAAAAATTGTTGCATTGTTATTTATCCTTCTAATTACAGCACTTTAGAAATAAACAAGTTCAACCCGCAACCGTCAAGTTTTTTCCGCTATGATTTTCTTGAGAGGGCAAATCAGCTTTTATTCAGAACATATTGGAATCAATGAAAAAAACTCAAAAATTGGATTTATTTATTCACCTTACGTTAATCACTATGTATGATACTCAAAATTATGGCTTGAGCCATGCTTAAATATTTCCATTGTAACGATGGAAAGTTAAGTTTCATGGCATGTGCTTCAATGCTTAAAGAATGTGTGATTGGCGATATACAATCAACCGTGTTTTAAAGAAAGTTGACCGTATATCAATCGCTTAACCGGAGGAATTGGTTGTCTAATTCGACAGGGCCATCAGCAAGAAGCTGGTTAAAACCTTTTCTATCGCCTTTTAAGTCCGTCTTCCGTGAAGTCGTGGCGATGTCTTTCTTCGTCAACTTGCTGGCCCTTGCCGCACCTATCTTTACACTTCAGGTTTATAACCGCGTGGTCGCCAGCGCCGGAATCAGCACTTTACAAGGGCTGATCATTGGTATGATTTTAGTTCTTATCTTTGATTATGTTTTGCGTCAATCTCGTGCGCGTATCTTGCAAACCGTTGCTTTGCGAGTTGACGTTCTTTTGGGGCGACGGTTGTTTCGTAAACTTATGCGGCTTCCCTTGCAAACTCTGGAAAGCAAGCCTTCTACATATTGGTCATCTTTGTTCCGTGATGTAGACGTTGTTCGCAATACGCTTTCAGGGTCAAGCGCGCTGCTGTTGGCAGACCTTCCCTTTGCCCTTTTGTTTTTAGTTCTTATTTTCGTCATTGCCGCGCCTGTCGCTTGGGTATTGCTGGTCATGTTGCCCGTATTTATGTTTGTGGCATGGCGATCATCAAACGTTATGGCCGAAGCCAGCGGCGAAGAACGTCAATCTTCGCAAACCCGAGATTCATTGATCGGCGAAATGATTGCCGGTCGCACCACAATCAAGGCTTTGGCGCTTGACCGTTCAATGGAACCCGTATGGGAAGTTAAACACGCTGAAAATATTGAAAATTCGATCACGCGTGGTTCTAAAACAGATGGCTATGCAAACCTTGGGGCAACCTTGTCGTTGGTCACGTCCCTTATGCTGACCACCGTCGGGGCTTTGGCTATCATCGATCAAAACCTGACCATTGGTGCCTTGATCGCGACCAACATGTTATCAGGTCGTATCATGGGGCCATTAAATCAATTGGTCGGTATGTGGCGCACCTATTCAAGTTTTCTGCAAGCTACCGAACGCTTGGGGCTTGTTTTTACATCCAACGCTGAACGTGACGAAAGCGAAGTTCGGCTTGAAAAACCCGAAGGCCGCATCACCATTGAAGACGTTGTGTTTGCCTATTCCGAAAATTTAGCGCCCGTTGTAACAAACGTTTCTTTGGAAATGGAAATTGGCGGCATTCATGCTTTGGTTGGTCGAAACGGTTCTGGCAAAACAACCCTGCTTAAGATTATTCAAGGTTTGTATCAGCCGCAAAAAGGCCGTGTTTTAATGGATGGAGCCGACATCGCACAATTCACCCGTTCTGAATTGGCAGACTGGCTAGGTTACGTTCCCCAAGAAAGTGTTTTATTTGCAGGTACCGTCCGTGACAACATCGTTTCCCGCGTGCCGAATGCGGATGATGACGCCATCATCAAAGCCGCGACCGAGGCTGGGGTACATCATTTCATCATTGACCTTCCCGATGGGTACGCCACTGAAATTGGCGAAGCCGGGTCGCGGCTTTCTGGTGGTCAAAGGCAACGTATCGCCATTGCCCGCGCCTTGGTTGGTGATCCCCCGGTTGTGTTGTTAGACGAACCCTCATCAAGTCTTGACCGTCATGCAGAATATGAATTGAAAGACACGCTGACCAAAATCGCAAAAACACGAACGGTAATTATTGTATCGCACAGCCCTGCCTTGTTGTCGGCTTGCGATTTTTTGTATGCTTTGGATCACGGCAAGCTGGCCTTGGCTGGGCCTGCCCGTGAAGTCTTGCCACGGCTGTTTGGCGGTAAAATGCCCGCATCGGCCGAGCCGACGGCAGCGAAGCCCGCAAACGCTGCTGTCAAGGGCGGCAACGTGCCGGCTAAAAACCCCGATCAAAAACCTAAAGCTCAGCTTAAATCAGCACTTGCACAAATTAAGCCTATAAAAGTTCCCGCTTCACAAGCCATACCCGGCACGCCGCCGCCGAAACACATAAAAACACCGTTGGCTCCACTTCCAACGTCGCCGAAACCGGCCCGTTCACCTGTGGTCGCAAAAATTGGTCCTGCGCGCAAACAAACCGCAGCGTCCTCACCCGCACGCCCGGCCCAAGGTAAAAATGCCCCATCGCCCGTGATGGCAAAAATCGGCCCTGCCCGCCGTAACGTAAAAAAACCACAAAAAACAAACCCTTTACCAAAGGCTAAGCTGGCGGCGGTATTACGGTCACAGAAAAAAGGTGACGTTGCTATTCCGGCATCGGACCTGGGCCATATCACCACATCAGCAACACCAAGATTACGCCAACAAAACAGGCCTATTAAAACGACGGCATCGTTGGCTTCTAGGCCCAAGCCTCGGGCGACCGTAAAAGTAAGCGCGGCCCTTCGTAAACCCAACAATCGCTGAACAACCATTAGAGCAAGTCAATGACCGCAAAAACAAACCGTCTCGATAATTTGCTGTATAGTCACCCTGTACCCACATGGCGGCAAGCGGCATGGCCCGTCATGGGTTTAATTGTTTTGGGCTTTTTATGGTCAAATTTTGCTAAACTTGATGAGGTCTCGGTTTCTTCGGGAAGCGTTATTCCCCTCGGCAAGTCAAAAGTCATTCAGCATTTAGAAGGTGGCATAATCAAAGACATCTTCATCAAAGAAGGCGATTTGGTCACTGCGGGCGAAACTTTGATGCAATTGGATTTGGGCTCTGGAGGGGCTAATATCCAAGAGCTTCAAGTGCGCTTAGATAGCGAAATTTTAACGCGCGCACGCCTTAAAGCGGAAACCATGGGTTTAGCCAAACCCGAATTCCCTAAAGATATTGTCGCGAACGTTCCAGATCAGGCCAACGCCCAGCGCCTTGCCTTTGATGCCCGCAAGCGACAATTAGAAGCCGGATCTGCGGTCCTTAAAGAACTGGTTAAGCAAAAAAAGCTGGATGTTAGCGGGCTTCAAGCAAAAATGCGGGCAGCAGAAAGTAACCTTAAACTTACGACTGAACGCTTTAAAATTTCCAAAGGTCTTTTGAAAGACGGTTTGACGTCTCGGGTTGATCACTTGCAACTTGAAGCCGAAATGAAAAATTTTGAAGGTGAATTACAATCAATACAAGCTTCTATTCCCAGCGCGAAGGCGGCTGTATCCGAAGCTGAACGACGTGTCCACGAAGATGAAACACGTTTTCGCCGCGAAGCCCAAGATGAACTAAACAAGACAGAACAAACCATATCTCGAATCAAACAATTGCTGAGAAAGGCTAATGAACAAGGCGTGCGTTCTGAAATCAAAAGCCCTATTGATGGGGTCATCATCAATTTAGCCTTTAGCGCCGCAGGAAACGTTATAAAACCAGGCGAGCCCATTATGGAAATTGTCCCAACTGGTGAAAATCTTGTTGTTGAAACCCGTTTGGCACCCACAGAACGCGGTTTTGTTACCGAAGGTCAAAATGCTTTGGTTAAAATTTCGACCTATGACTATTCAAGGTATGGTGGATTGGATGGCGTGGTCATTTTAGTGGCCCCAGATTCAAGCATAGATGAAAAAGGAAACCCTTATTTTCGTGTTGTGGTTCAACCTGAAAAATCATACTTAGGGCACACCACGGGCTTGATGCCGATTATGCCTGGAATGGGAGCAACTGTTGACATTCAAACGGGGCAAAAGACCGTTATGGACTACTTCATAAAACCCGTCTTAAAGCTTAAGGATGAAGCCTTCCGAGAACGTTAATATCTTGTATTTAATATTTTTAAAGTATTGACTATTATGTTTAATAATTAAGCGATTCGGTGCTAGTTTCTCCACGCATATATCCACGTTGCATAGAATAGACTAGCCGGCTCCTGAAATTGGAGCAAAAGGGAAGTTCAGAATGAATATTTCGATTTCAACCATTATCTCACTGGCTTTTGTTATTGCCCTGTTTGTCGGTGCAATTATGCTCGCCACTGATGATCCTACGATATTCCTCGACTTACCTAGCTTTGTTATGGTGGTTTGCGGAACCATGGCCGCGACATTTGTTTCTTATGAACCACGTTACGTGATTTTATCCCTGAAATTAATCGGACGGATCATGTTTACCCCCAAAATTGGACGCGACATCTTAAAGGCCGAAGTTGGTCGTATGATTCGTTGGGCTTACGTGGTGCAAAAAGGCGGGCCTCCCGCCTTGGAAAAAGAAGCCAAGAAAGCGACCAAAGGTGATAAGTTTCTAACTTTTGGTGTTGAAATGGTGATCAGTGGTTACACGGGCGATGAAGTGCGTGACATTATGACGAACCTTGTGGAAACATCGTTTGGTCGCAACACCGTTCAGGTCAACATTCTTAAATACATGGCTTCGGCCTCGCCTGCGTTTGGCATGGTTGGGACCTTGATCGGTTTGGTCATCATGCTCAACAAAATGGGGGCAGATCCATCAGCCTTAGGCGGTGGCCTAGCCATTGCTATGATCACCACGTTATACGGTGTTATTTTTGCTCAGCTTGTCTACAAACCGGCGGCGGCAAAAATTATGCAACGAGAACAAATTGTGCGTTTTCGCAATTACCTAATTGTTGAAGGTTTAGTTTTGATGGCAGATAACCGCAACCCGCGTTTTATCCAAGACAAAATGAATAGCTATCTTGACCCGGCCATTCACTTTAGCATTGATAAATCTCGTAAATAAATTGCCACTCAAGGGAACGGACTTTAGATATGCCACCACCAGAGCTAACCGAAGAGCCCGAAGAAGAGGAATGGCTGGTGACGTACGCAGATGCCATCACCTTATTGATGGCGTTCTTTGTTATGCTGGTATCCTTTTCTAAAATTGATCTGCCCATGTTTGAAGCCGTGATGGCGGGTATTGCCCAAGAGATTGGCATGGGCAAGGACAAGGCTGTTTCATCCACCCAAGACGTTCAAACGGCAATTGAAAATGCAACGTTTGAAATGCAAATGGAACAAGTCGTAGACGTTTACAAGGATGAAAAAGGCATTGTTATTGAAATGGCAAGCACTTCATTCTTCAAACCCGGCACAGCAGAAATCATCCCATCAGCGATTCCCTTAATTCAAAACTGGGGAGGTTTGCTGATTCAAGATAAATTTAAATATTTCTTTGTGAATGTTGCTGGTCACACCGATGATGACCCTATTAACACTCCTAAATTCCCATCTAACTGGGAACTTTCTGCTGCGCGTGCGGCTGCGGTTATTCGCATATTAGAAGGCGAAAAGGTCCACCCATTCCAGTTACAAGTTACCGGCTATGGAGCCTCTCACCCAAAACTTCCCAACCGCGATCAAGCGGGCAACCCGATCAAAATAAACCAAGAAAAAAACCGACGCATTGTTGTACATCTCATTCAAATGAGCAAAAAAGAAAAAGAAGCCCTAGATCAGGTTTTATTGGAAGAACGTTTAGCCAGAGAAGAACGCAAACGTCAGCTTGACATGAAAGCCAGACAAAAAGCCGTCCAAGACTCTCTTGGTAATTCAGGCGGGGCAACCAACGCACCCCAGCAACATACGGCTCCGGCTCCCGCCCCGGCTCCTGCCCCTGCCCCTGCCCCGGCTCATTAGAGCATTTCCGAATTCATATGAACAAAATTTAGTTGTCTTGAATTTTTGTTTAAGGTGTTCGCAATTCTCTTGGTTATGATCTAATAAAGGCGTTTTACCCTGACAATTTCACAGGTTTCAGGCATTCGTATGGAAGAATAAGTAGACCAAGGGCGTGTCGCGGCGTGGCGCAACGGCTCATTTTGACAGATAAAACCGGGCTCAACACCAAGGCGATACGTTTGCGTAGGCGCCGGCCTCAAAAGGCAAAGGATGATCGTCGCCAATAGCCTTTACGGGCACTGAAACCCATGACTTTTATTAACGGTTTGTCTTATGATCATTTCACCGCAACACAGATCCTTGATGTCTTCATGCCTGCGGACATCTTTGCGCAGCATCAAGAAACACAGCGCGCCAACGCTGGGCAAAGGGGATATTGCTGTTGTTGGTGTTCCTTAGGTTGGTTGATGTTTGTTTTGCGCGGTAACGACCTTCTCAGGACGCCATTTTGAGTAAATCTCGCAAGGCATCAATGGTACCCCCTAGAAACGGTGTTTCCGAAGGCGCGCTAGAGCGCTAGGGCTGACTTTGTGTTCTGATTGTTCCCGTCGGAATCGGCCAGAAATTTGTTCTGGGGTCAGTTCCATTGCAAGACGATCCAAGACATAGGTTTTAAGCTGGCTCCGGCGCTCTATCTTGGAACTTCGTCGTTTACGCGCCATCGCCATGCGGCCAGCAGTAAAGGTTTTCCATTGCATCCCCCGCATAACAGGGTGTTGCACTTGGGTTTGGAATCTAGCCTAGCTCACCGAATACAAGGATTCGTGTTGCGACACGTTTTTAAAACAAGGTCAAACGGGTATGAAACGCCCTAACAACGGCTGATTTTTTACATGATTTCGTTGTATTTGTTAGTCGCCATAGGTCAGGCTGGTTCCTTCGCAGGCAACAAAACAATCATCCCATACAGCTTTGGCCTCTGCTCCTAGCTTATCCATAAAATCATCATTATGTTCAGGATCATGGTGGAAAATCGCCAGCGATTTAGCTCCGGCTTCGCGACATAATTTAATGCCTTCATTCCATGTGGAATGTCCCCAACCAATTTTACCTAGGAATTCTTCTTCGGTATAAGTGCTGTCATAAATCACCAGATCAGCATCCTTGATCAACTTTAAAATGTTCTGATCAAGCTTGCCCGCAACGTGTTCCGTGTCCGTTACATAACATATGGAATACCCCATATGTTCAATTCGATAACCCGTTGCCCCATTTGGATGGTTTAAAGGGGCCGTACGAATGTGGACGTCTTCGCAAATATCAAAAGACATGCCCGCTTCAAAATCTTCGAAACGCATTTTAGCCTGCATCGCCGAAAGCGGAACAGGGAACATAGGGTTATCCATTTGTGAGGCCAGAACATTTTGAATGCCACCAGAACCGCGCAAATGGCCGGCCATGATATGCAGTGAATTTTTAGGGTTATAGGCTGGCACGAAAAAAGGGAACCCGTTGATGTGATCCCAATGAGTATGGGTCAGCAAAATGTGGATATGTTCAACATCGTTGTTGAAATATTCCTTGCCAAGACCACGAATACCTGTGCCTGCGTCAAAAACTAGACGGTTTCCGCTTGCATTGATTTCAATGCAACTGGTGTTTCCACCGTATTTTATGTGTTCAGCCGAAGGACAGGCGATGCTTCCCCGCACACCCCAAAATTTAACAGACAGTGCCATATTGTTCCTGCAATCCAACTTATTAAAAAGTGCCCCCTAAGACACAATTTCTATTTCTAAAATAGAGATTACCTCAACTTGATGTTTCGCCCAAATACTATCCTGTTCTGATTCCATTTAAGATGTGATCACCATCACATCTTGAGGATTTTAACAGGCGGAAATTCTGTAATTTGTAGAATTTCCTTAGCATTCGCGCAATTTGCGGCAATTTCCAATAAACCAACGGCATTTTCATACACAAAAAGGCTTCCCCTGTCAGCATCTGAAAACGTTTGTGTTTTCGAAAGTTTATAGTTGAGTATCTCAATTGTTTCATCACTTTGCAAAGCTTTTGACTGTATCCCAGTCATCAAATTTCCAAAAGTATCAATATAGATAACTTTGCTGACATCATCATCAAAACCATCATGTCGAATATCAAGGGTTGGCATAGGCTTTAAGGCGCTTAAATCTCCCTTTGCGATCTGCGCCGCAATAGGAGCAAAGATGTCACGCCCATGAAACGTAGAAGATACATTGTTCGCAATCGTTGTGATTTCAAAAGCTTTGGCATTGGTCGGGTTTTGTCTTAGCACATGTTCAAACAGCCCATTCAATGGGCCGACGAACCACCATCCACCCGCAAATACAGCACCAGGTTTTCGTTGATCGCTGCCTACGCCTGGGTCAACAACGCAAAGAAAAACAGTGTTAGGTGGAAAATCTTTGGTGTGTGCCGCTAACAAGGCCGACCCCGCACAAATATCATAAGCGGGGACATCATGAAACAAATCAATAACAGGAACGTTTGGGGCCTGGACAGATAACTTAGATTTCATTTGCCCGCTATAGGGTAGACCAAAATCACAAAACAAAACAATGGGAGGGCAAGAATCATGCATAGTCAATTTTGCCTGCCCTTAACCATTGAAGCCAAGCGTATTTGCGAGCAATCAAAAAATATCGCTAGGCAACATGTTTTACGTGGATTTTCCTGAAAAAGCTTCATTTTGAGATTCTTCACGATTAGCAACCATTGCCGTAATAGCGGTCTGAACTTTTTGAAATGCGCGAACTTCTAGCTGGCGAACCCGCTCTCTGGAAATACCGTAATGTCCGCCAAGTTCTTCTAAGGTCACCGGGTCGTCTTTAAGTCGACGTTCCGTCAAAATATGACGTTCGCGATCATCCAAATCGGCAATGGCCGTTTTCAAAAGTTCGCTATGCAAAGAACGTTCTTGGCCGCCCGCCGTTAATTCTTCGGGGGAAGCCCCTTCATCGACAAGCTGATCTTGGAATTCAACCGTGCTTTCGCCGTCTTGACCAACGGGTGCATTCAGGCTCATGTCTTTGGCAGCCAAACGACGGTTCATATCAACAATGTCACGGGCAGAAATATCCAAGTCATTGGAAAGTTCTTGAGCTTGAGCAGGCGTTATATCCCCGCCATCTTCAATGCCCAGACGTTGTTTATGACGACGCAAACTGAAAAACAGCTTTTTCTGTGCCGCAACTGTGCCCATTTTCACCAAAGACCATGACCGCAAGACGTATTCTGTAATGGCGGCTTTGATCCACCACATGGCATATGTGGACAAACGGAAACCACGTTCGGGTTCGAATTTTTTAACCGCTTTCATCAGGCCGATATTGCCTTCGGATACCAAATCAGCCACAGGCAATCCATAACCACGATACCCCATGGCAATTTTCACAACCAAACGCAAATGACTGGTGACCAAGGTATGGGCGGCTTCGACATCACCTCCATCCCGCCATTGTTCGGCAAGTTCACGTTCTTTTTGGGGATCAAGAACGGGATATTTCCAAGCTTCCTTGAAATATTGCGATAAACCGCCTTCGGTGTTAGCGACGGAAAGATTACGGGGGCTAGATACGTTTGAAGACATGGTGCGTAAACTCCTTAAAATAAGCAAGACGCAGAAAAACTAAAGCGCAGGGTGCAGATCTTAGCGATTATACGTACGGCGGGCACGGTCATTTTCACGACGTACACGCACAGGAATCGGCTTAAGAACAGGTTGCTTAAGAAAGGAAGAAACGACGACAATCGCACCAACAATCACAGCACTTACCAGTGCTCCAATGATGCTAACTTCAAGGTTATCATAAGATATCATATTGTATGTCATTAAAGGCATCCTCCTACAGAAGCAATGGACCCAGAAAACTGAACCTTAAATACGATAATTAAATGGCACATTAGCCTTTATTCCCTATTTTTGGTTTTAAATGTTCTAATCGCTTATACAAACCTTATGTACAAACCTTAAGCACAAACCTTAATTCAGTCTTTCGTCCGCCAATATTGGCCGGACTTTATCAAGAATATTCATCAAAACATTCTCATATCGGCCCCGATGGGCACCGACAAATTACATTCTCATAAATCGCGGTTCAAAGTCAAGAAAAATGGGTTGAAAATAGGCCTTGGAATGCCCGAATTTAAACCATATGTATCTATTTAAATAGTTACCTAAATCTCGTATACCTATACACACGTTCAGTTCAAGCACCCAATCGTCAGTTCGAGCCACCCAACGACCTTAATTTTACGGAGCTTTCATGACCGCCACCCCTTCGACGTCCCCTTCAGGCTTGCGGATTGTTCTTGCAGAACCCCGTGGATTTTGTGCTGGCGTTGATCGTGCCATTGCTATCGTGAAAAAGGCTTTGGAACGTTATGGCCCGCCCATTTATGTCCGCCATGAAATCGTGCACAATCGTTATGTGGTCGATGAATTAAAACGTTTGGGGGCTGTATTTGTAAAAGAATTGGATCAAATCCCAGCCGGCGGGCATACAGTTTTTTCGGCACATGGTGTTGCTGACATTATTGAAGACGAAGCAAAACGCCGGGGCCTTCCCTATATAGATGCCGCCTGTCCTTTGGTTACAAAGATACATCGCCAAGGCCAAAACCACGCCGACAAAGGCCGAGAAGTCATCTTGATTGGACACGCCGGACATCCGGAAGTTGAAGGCACGTTAGGACGTATCAAAGGTAAAACACACCTGGTCGGAAACGTTGATGACGTCAAAAATTTAAACGTTGGCGCACCCGATCATTTGTCATACATCACCCAAACGACGCTAAGTGTTGATGACACCCGCGACATCATAACTGCGTTACAGAAACGCTTCCCAAGTATTTTAGGGCCGGCGTTGAAAGACATCTGTTACGCTACACAAAACCGCCAGCAAGCGGTTCATGATTTGGTGAAATCACACAAGATAGAAATGTTATTGGTCATCGGCGGCAAAAACAGTTCCAATTCTAACCGGCTTCGTGAAATCGGTTCTGATTACAATATCCCCAGCTATTTGATAGATGATGAAAATGCTTTTGATAAAGCTTGGCTTAAGGGTGTGCAAATCATTGGTATCACCGCCGGGGCATCTGCGCCGGAAATTTTGGTGCAAGGTTTGATGGACCGTTTGAGCGCCCTTAGGACAATTGAGGTCAGCGTGCTATCTGGCATAGAAGAAAATATGCACTTTAACCTTCCCAAAGAACTTAGAGCCGCCCCCTAAATATTCTTTATCTAGGGTGTGAACCCAATTTAACTTATTGAATTATTAAGACAAAGTGTGATTCGATCCTCTTTAGGAGGATTTACATGAGGATTTACATCATGAGATTCGATTTATCAGACCAAGAATGGGCCGC
>Ga0316204_10003244_pt1 | contig 33342 bp, 27 predicted proteins | sample 6monrhotite_MG_2_FD_205661 | JGI IMG/M metagenome (GOLD analysis project Ga0316204, IMG submission 205661) | Microbial mat bacterial communities from mineral coupon in-situ incubated in ocean water Damariscotta River, Maine, United States -... | ecosystem: Environmental > Aquatic > Marine >... | reverse complement strand
CAATTCAGGCATGTTTTGAATTTCATCTAAGATGCAACCATCTGGATAATGCGCAAGAAATGCACGAGGATCGGTTTTTGCAAGTTGACGTATATCAGGTGCTTCCAGGTTAAGGTAAGGCTTTTTGTCAAAAACATGCCTGATCACCGTTGTTTTCCCTGATTGGCGAGGCCCCATCAGGGTAACAACCGGATATTTTTCAGCCATTTGCGTGAGTGTATTGCTAATCTGTCTCTCAAACATGTGTAATCTGCCTAGTTAAATTAGCATTCTACACAGCTTTTTCGAAAAAAACATGTGTAATATGAAGGTTAAATTTTCATATTGCACAAAATATATGGGAAAATAGATTTTTAAGATCAATCACAAAATGATATCCACTCCCTTGGATTCAACTTTTTTTATAAAAAAAGACGGGTGATATCATTAAAAGTCGCTTGGAGCATCAACAAAATCAAGAGCAAGATGCCAATTTTTACACAGATCACCTGTATTCGCTCTGGAATAGGCCTGCGGAAAATAGCTTCAATGACCTGAAAAAAGAAGTGTCCACCATCAAGTCCTGGAATGGGCAAAAGATTGATAAAGCCGAGTGTCACACTGATGAATGCAACAAAACCAAGGTAGACACGATAATTGTGTTGGGAGGCTTTACCCGCTACATGAAAAATCGTAATAGGACCGCCCAATGTGCGTAGGGAAATTTTGCCAAAAATCATCTTATACAAAACATTCGCATTAAATGTGAGTAACGCCCAAGTCCTTTTGACTGCGGGTGCCCAGGCCGACCACAACGAATAAGACTGTTTAGAAATCATATGGGCTGGCCAGGTCGGTGCTGTTACCATAAACCCGAGATAACCCACCGCTTTATCATTTTGTTTTTTAGTGCCAGGTATGATATCCAAATAAGATAACTTTCCATCACGCGATATCGTTAAACGAATAGACTTGCCTGGGTGCGATTGAATTATTTTTATGATACTTAACATGTCATCTTGCTTCATACCATTCACAGCAAGAATTTTATCCCCCTGTTTTAATCTCCCTTTCTCTGCAGGAGAAGCACGCGTAATTTGACCGACTATCGTAGGGAATTTTGGTCGAAATGGAACAATACCCAGACTTTTAAAAAAACCGCTTTGACTCTGTGGAACCACCCAATTTTTTAGAGACAAAGTGAGGCTTTTGGGCTGTGTACTTCCCTTCGGTAATACCCGCATATGTAGATCAGATTGATCTCCCACTCGCGCAATAAATGCCATCATGACACGCTGCCAATTCGGCGTGGCATGCGCATCTATTTTTTGTATGACATCACCTGAATGCAATCCTGATTTTGCAGCGATGGAGTTTGGCAAGACCTGGCCAACGGTTGGTGTAACATGGGTAACACCTGAAAGAAATATCACCCAAAAAAGTAATATCGCCAACAAAAAATTCATCATGGGTCCTGCAAGCACAATTGCCATCCGAGCTAGGATGGGTTTATGATTGTAGGCATAACGAACCAGATCTTCTGGTGCTGCATCATCGCCTTCACCCAACATCCTGACATAACCACCTAATGGCAATAATGCAATCACAAATTCTGTACCTGATTTTGTCGTCGTCGACCATAAAGCTTTACCAAAACCAATCGAAAAACGTAGCACACGCACACCCATCCATCTGGCTACAAAAAAGTGTCCACATTCATGAATGATAACCACACTAAAGATGGCAAAGATCGCACCGAGGATGCTGATAGCAAGATTGACAGTATTCATAAAATATCCGATTTTGGTTAGTCTAATAATTGATTAAAATCAATAATCCGAAAAAAATAATCCTCTTCAACAAGGCTATTGTCGACACCATTTACATGCACTAGCACAGGCAAACACGCAGTATTGCTTGGCAATGCAAGATGTTTTATTTTTTGCTTTACTTGCTGTACAACCAGCTTCTTAATGGGGTTTCTGGAAAATTTAATTTCAAACAAATATAGCGTGTGGTATTTAGTTTGAATCAAATAATCGATTTGACATGCCTCTTGGGTGGTAGTTTTTCTTTGAAAATAAGGGTTATTCATTAAAATATCTTCAGGTTTAATATGACAAATTTCCCAAAGTAACTTTCTGTTTTCAACAACTAAATTTTCGAATTGCAATCCCATAATGCTGTCATAGCCTGGAAGCGTTGTCATACTAGTATCGAGATACTCGCCTCTTTTTATTGCTTCAAATTTTGGTTCAATATATTTTAGGTAAAAACGTAGATAATTATCTTTCAAACGAAAACGGCACAAATCTGATTGCTTTTTTGCTCGAATCGACCAAGTATTATCTTGACTTAAAAAGCCCGCACTTTCCAAATCGTTTAAATATTCACTTAATCTCCCACTGCTTTTATAGCCAGATTTTTCAGCCAACTGGCTATAAGTTAGCGAACCTCTCACCAATGCTTTAATAATTTTTTTATAAGCTTTACTTCGAGTTCCAAACAAATCACTAAAAATACGATCAAATTCACGAAACAAAACACCGGCACTATTAAAACATTGGCGCTTGATATTTTCATTTGCATTAAGACGCCCTTGTATCTGTTCTAAATACCAAGGAATCCCCCCTGTTATTGATAATATTTTAAATTTTTTATAGGGCGATGATTTAAAATTAACACTATCAAGAAAGGTAGAAGATTCTCTCAACGAAAGGGGCTGTAACGATAACTCCCAAGCAATTCGTCCAAAATAGCCTGAACTACTCAGGATGTTTTTATCTATCCAGGTTGAAACAGAGCCACATAAAATCACAATCAGTTTTGCATTTTTTTTAAAGTGAGATTCCCACACATTTTTCAATGTCGATAAAAAACTAGCATCTTTCGAGCCCATCCAAGAAATTTCATCTAACAGAATGATTGTTTGCCCTCGCTGAACCTCTTTAGCTAAAAGAATAAATAATTTATACCAACTATCAGCTTTTATGTCTGGTAGATCAGTGACAAGGCTAAGCTGTCGTGAAAACTCATCGCGCTGAGATTGTGCTGTACTACGATCATCAGGCCAGTTACCAGTCAGGGAAATAAATTTTTTACCACGAGCAAATTCCTCAATAAGTCGACTCTTCCCTACTCGGCGCCGACCTTTTACGACAGCAAGTGTGGCTGATTTTTTGTTGAGCAGCATTCGACACTCATCCAGCTCTCGTTGCCGACCAATAAATCCAGGCTCATGTTGGTCCAAAGCACCCTCCAAAAAGTTCGTAAAATCGCATAATAAGATATTACACGAACAAATCAATGGGGGCAAATTTGTTCGCAAAAACATAGAAATTATTATTATACGAACAAAATTAGAGCCCAAAATTTGTTCGTATAATGCAAACGGAAAATATATATCTTTTAAGAATTGATGTATATTACATTGCGTTAAAATTACTATGCCTATCTATTAAAGAGCGATTATGAGCAAGCGTCGTCGTAGAAAAATATCCAATGAAACTTTTACCACAAACATTACCAGCTTAAGTCATGAAGGTCGTGGTATTGCACATCTTGATGGAAAAACAACATTTATCTTTGGAGCACTGCCAGGCGAAACGGTCGAATTTCGCTATTCCAAAAAACGCGGTAGTTATGATGAAGGCTATGTAACAAATGTTCTCGAAGCATCAAAAGATCGTGTTGACGCAAAATGTCCTAACTTTGGCATCTGCGGTGGCTGCAGCCTGCAACACATGCAACACGACACGCAAATTAAACACAAACAAACTGCATTTTTAGAATTATTAAAACAACAAAGTAATATCGAACCACAAGAAATATTAACACCACTTATCGCATCGCCCTGGGGATACCGACGCAAAGCACGTATCGGCGTCAAACATGTCCCCAAAAAAGAAAAAGTCCTTGTGGGATTTCGTGAACGAAACTCACCTTATGTCACCAACATGGATATTTGCTTCACATTACATCCCAGCGTTGGCAAAGAAATTGCTGCACTCAGCACATTATTTATGACGCTAGAGACAAAAGACCACTTACCACAATGTGAAGTTGCCATTGATGACAATGAAACAGCCATTATTTTGCGCCACCTGGTCCCATTACCTGAAAAAGACCTTGATGCACTTGAAAATTTTTTCAAGCAAAGAAAGTGGCGTTTGTATTTACAACCCAAAGGCATAGATAGCATTCACCTGCATTATCCAAAACTAGAAAACCCATTATTACAATATCAACTACCTAAATACGATTTAAAATTAGAATTTCATCCTGCGCAATTTACGCAAATTAACTCAGAAATTAACCGGCAAATGATTGACCGCGCACTAGATTTATTAGACTTACAAGAAACAGATCATGTGCTCGATCTTTTCTGTGGTATCGGAAATTTCACTTTACCCATCACAAAACAAGCAAAAAAAGTTATTGGTATCGAAGGTGATGATACTGCGGTCGCGCAAGCTAAAAATAACGCCACATTAAACCAGATAACTAACACCGAATTTTATTCTGCTAATCTTTTCGAGCCCGTTAACCACTTTACTTGGTCTCAAGCAACTTTTGATAAAATTTTACTAGATCCGCCTCGCAGTGGCGCCCAAGAAATTCTAGAAAATATGTCGATTTGGCAACCTCAAAAAATTATTTATATATCATGTAATCCAGCCACTTTGGCGCGTGACGCTGGCATTTTGTGCCAACAGGGCTATCATTTAGATAAGGCTGGCATTATGGATATGTTTCCACATACACAACATGTTGAAGCCATGGCACTATTTGAAAGGTCACCTTGATGTCTCAATTATCAAAATACGCAGATGACTGGTTAGAAGCAACCAAACATCATTTTGAAAAAATTGATATCAAACTCTTAACTTGCGCGTGCCAGTACGCAGAAAGTTTTAATGCCGATACTCCGCCACCCTTCGCAGAATCTGCATTATCTCAAGGCTTAAACATGGCCAATGAATTGTTGGCATTAAATTGTGACAGTCAAACATTAGCCGCGGCAATTACTTACCCTGCGATTCATTACAATCAACCTACAAAAGAATCTATCGAAAAAAATCTCGGAAAGAATGTTTATAAAATTTTATCAAATGCGAAAAAACTCGAAGCAATTCAAGACATACACTCCCCCCCTAGCATACAGTTATCACCAAAAAAAGTAGATAGCCTGCGAAAAATGTTACTTGCTATCGTCGATGATGTTCGTATTGTTTTAATTAAATTAGCCGAATGCCTCACCATTATGAAATACCTTCGCAAAGAAGACACAGTCCAAAGACAACAAATCGCTGAACAAACGATGTACCTGTTTGCACCCCTTGCGAATCGCTTAGGGATCGGCCAACTTAAATGGCAACTTGAAGACTTTTCTTTTCGATATTTACACCCTGACAAATATGAAGAAATTTCAAAATCCCTAAAAATGCATCGTAATGATCGCGATCAATACATCAGGGAAATGATTAAAAATCTCACCACACTATTCAAAAAAGCAGGCATTAAAAATATAGAAATTTCTGGCCGAGCTAAGCACATCTACAGCATCTATCGCAAAATGCAAAAAAAAGATATTACCTTCAAACAACTCTTTGATACGAACGCTTTTCGTATTCTTGTAACAAATATTGAAGACTGCTATCAAGCACTCAGCCTTGTTCATGCTGAGTGGCCACATATTGCAGAAGAATTTGATGACTATATTGCAAAACCAAAACCTAATGGCTACCAATCAATACATACTGCCGTAACTGGACCTAAAGAAATAAATGTAGAAATTCAAATACGCACCTATCAAATGCATGAAGATGCAGAACTGGGTGTTGCCGCGCATTGGAAATATAAGGAAGGCAATACTGACAAAACACAATATGAAGAAAAAATCACGCGCTTACGAGAAGTGATGGACTGGCAACAGGAAATGGGTGAACAAGATACAGTAGCTGAGAATATATATGAAAAAATCTTTGAAGATAGCATTTATGTTTTTACACCCAATGGTGACATTTTTGATTTAGAACCGGGTGCTACACCACTTGATTTTGCTTATCGCATCCATAGTGAAGTTGGTAATCGCTGCAAGGGTGCAAAGGTGAATGACAAGCTTGTTCCCTTAACCCACATTCTAAAAACAGCGGATCGCGTTGAAATTTTAACCGCCAAAGAAGGTAAACCCAGTCGTGACTGGCTCAGCCCAACACAGGGTTACATAAAAACAAATCAAGCACGCGTAAAAATTCGACATTGGTTTAAAAAAGAAAATTACGAAATAGACTTGGAAGAAGGTGAAAAAATTTGGGATAAAACCTGCCGGCGCGAAGGTTTTAAAAAAACAGACCTTAATCAAGTCCACGAACGCTTTAACTTTAAAAAGCCGGATGATTTGCTTGCTGCAATAGGCGGTGGGGATATTGGTATTGCCACTGTCGTGCATGCCTTACATGCAAAAGACACAACAACAAAGAAAGCGGAAGCTGTTGTTATCAGCAAAAAGCCACATGAAGCTCTGCCAAGCACTTCGGAACTTTCCATTGAGGGTGTCGATAATCTTCTCACACAAATTGCAAAATGTTGTAAACCTATTCCGGGTGATCCTATCTTAGGCTATATTACGAAAGGACGTGGTGTGAGCATTCATCACCAAAAATGTCGCAATGTAAAACAAGCCATCACCTACCGTCCACAACGCATTATCGATGTGAATTGGGGATCGAAGGAAAAACAGACTTATCCAGTTGACTTAAGCATTGACGCTGATGATAGACCAGGACTTATTCGTGATATCACAGGTGTCATCGCTAATGAAAACATGTCTCTCTATGGTTTAAATTCTCGCGCCGACAAAATTAAAAATCGTGCTTATATTAATTTGACGCTGGAAATTAATAGCCTTGATAATCTGCAAAAAATCATCTCCCACTTAAAACAAGTCGCAGGCATTATCGAAGTTAAAAGAAATTAAGCATGAAGCCTAACCACTCGGGGCACCTGAGCCAGATAACATACCATACACAGTGAAATATGGCCGTCCAGTGACAGTATTGTAGCAAGTATCGGTATTTCTAATATCAATGGCGCTTTTATATATGTCTGCTCCCCACCCGGAAAACATTCCTTCTCGATACGTAAGCAAAACTTTCGTACTCTTAGACACTCTCACCTCATCAACATTCGGACAGTTATGCACAACATATTCAGATATAGTGTTACATCGCCAGCTTTCCGACTTCAATTCCGGTTCTGCAGCATATAAATTACAGGAGATAACACTCCCTCCGTTACGACGCATCCATACTAACGCAAGATCTAATTGATGAGCATACTCAACCCAATTATCGACATTACATCTGCTATAAAGATGCGCTAAACAGGCCTTTGTTTCCCCAATTAGAGCAATGGCCACACATCCACTCAACCCACCTGTAAAAAGACCAACGTTTGTGCCACATTCATTAATATCAGTCATCACCCACTGATCAAGACCAACAAAAACGATGTTTTTTCTTGCTGGCTGTACAACATTGGCACTAACTTTGCCTCTTAAATGTGGAGGTACATATCTACTCATTATTTTCCTATATTTAGGCTAGATAGCAATTACAATGGTTAATCGTATGTGTTTTCCAAGCTGTACCAGCAGAAGCAAGCCATGTCATCCAACTACTTACTGACGGAATCCACCATCCAGATTGTTGGGCACCCATCCAACCTAGCCCCATCTGCGATGCAACATAGTGTGCAGTACTGACACAGTTATGCTTGGGAGCACCTAAGATGTCTAAAGGATTGTTTGGGGTGATGGCAGCATAAACTGGTCGACTAAACCAGCTGTTATTATCTGCTTCAAGTCCAAGACGGACACGAGCAAAATCCGCTGCAAGTGTAGGCACCTCTGCCTCATTAACGTAATATATGTGGGTCGTAGAACTCGGCGTTTGAGCAGCCCACTGCTCGTCGTGATCATAGTCAGAAATAACCCAACCATCACGATCGTCTTCCAATTCACCAATCTCAACGACAGTAACTTGTTGGTTAGCGACGTCAACAAAAGCTGCCTGCGCATGCCCATTTTCAAAAATTTTGCCAACAAGGTTACTGTAATAAGCTGGGGAGAAAACACTACTTTGAGAAGTAAATGTGCCTCTATATGTCAGAATTGAATAAATGATACAGAAGGCATACTGATGACCACCAGCAGTAACAGAATCTATCAACCTTTGTGCATCAATATTACCTCTTTGCACATTACCAAAAACCAGCCTATCTAAAAATCCACCCACAGCTGTTAAAGCTCTCATCAGTGCTCTCCCTAGCAAATTCATCTTGAAGATTCTAGCACTTAGGTCTAAAAAAACAACGACAAAAATAATAAGTAATTTCATTTAAAGTGTGGGGAGTTCACTAAATCAGATGCGAATTCCTGAAGAACAAACGTTATAATAACGGACTATCAGTTTCGAAAACATCAACAAAAGGATTCCGACCAACATAAATAACATCCGCTCTCAGGATATCCACTTCACCACCTGTATAAATCAACTCTCTAGCAAATGACCCCTGCGTAACAATCTCATCTTTCAAACTTTCTTCAGAAGGTGGTGTCCATGCAAAAACAATAACCCAATCTCCTCTATCATGATATCGGTCATTACCCAAAAATAATAAATTAAAAACATTATCTGGATTGAACGTATGTGTAGAAGGACAAAGATAAATTCCAGCACTAGATCCATTTCTTGTTTCATTGCGCCGAACATCTGAAATTTTAAGACCCGCATTGATAATCGCAGTAATGCCTTCTTGATTACTATAATGTATAAAAATGCGTTTGCCGTTATATAAGCCTTTATTTAAAGCGAAATCCAAATCAGCTTCACGACCTTCAGTAGGTAACCAAGAAAGCGGTTTACTATAAGTATTACCCATAAAAAACCTCTGTAAATATAATCACTTTATTTTTGAATCATCTTTCTGCTTATAATCAGAAGAACTTTTTGACAAATCATCCAGACTTTCTGGGAATTTATATGGATTTTTGAAAATACTGACCATACAAGAAGCAATAAAATAAGAATTATTTAGAACGACAACTTCTGTCTCTGTTTTACTACATTCACTAGGTGCTGAAACAAAAGTCCCATTAGGCATCTCAAACATAACTAGAAATGGACATTTGGCCATCAAGACCATGACTTGCTTATCTTTTGTTTGTGCCAGAGCTTCTGGCTTTAACATAAAAGAAACCCAAGGACTTCCTTTCCCGCCCGTCCCGATTGTGTGCTGGACCATACTAGAACCTGAGCTTTCCATAAGTTTCGCAATCGTCTGATTTCCAATCTGGGAGGCAAGAGCGGATAGAGAGATTTTTTCCTTTTCTATTTTCTTCTGTGCAGCCACATAATACAGATATTCTTCTAAATCCATCAACCTATACAAGATTGTTTTCTTCGTTTGTCGAGTCATTTCTCCTCCATTGAGATCTTAGCTATAACAAATTCCGGCAGATAATAAACCTAGAGAGCACTTAGATAAAGTAAAATTAAAGAAGATCATTTTTCTGACTCAATAATAACCATATTAATTTTACAGAAAGTATTTGCAATGATAGGGTGCTCGAAATTATTGGGAGATTAAGACCATGATGAGCACAAACACACATTCACCCATTGGGCTAGCTAAATCCATCCTGCTCTACATCGTAGTCGCACTCTTTTTGTTTGTTGAAATGGGCATACAAGTTTCACCTAGCGTCATGACCTCCCAACTCACTAATGAGCTACATCTTAATGCCTTTGGACTTGGCCTGATGTCCGGTTTTTATTTTTACACCTACACATTTATGCAAATTCCATCCGGCTTACTATTCGATCGCTTTCAACCACGCTACATTATCAGCGTATCATTGCTAACCTGTGCCCTAGGCTGCTTATTATTTGGCGTAGCAAACAACATATTCATAGGGGCTCTTGGTCGCTTGCTCACAGGTATGGGCTCAGCATTTGCTTTCGTTGCCGTGCTTGTCGTCACTGCCGATTTATTTCCCAATCGCTATTTCGCATTTATCACAGGCATTACACAAATGCTTGCTGCCTTCGGCGCCATGTCGGGGCAACTGCCATTAAACTATATCGTCAATCACCTTGGCTGGCGCCAAACTATGTTTTTACTAGCTGCAATCGCAGCTGCGCTTTCGTTTATCGTATGGCTAAGTTTGAACTACAAAAAACAAATCGTCCAAAAACTCTCTGAAAGTTGCTGCAAATCAACCTTCACAGAATTACGTGCCATTATTCGCAACCCACAATCCTGGTTAATTGCCTTATACGCTTGTTTATTGTGGGCACCAATGTCTGGTTTTGCTTCACTCTGGGGTGTGCCATTTTTAATGCACGTTTTTAAAATCACACATGAACGTGCTGCTTTCATCTGTTCAACTATGTGGTTAGGTCTCGCCTTATCCAGCCCTTTTCTGGGATGGATTTCTACGCACTTTAAATCACGTGTCTGGCCACTTAGCATCAGCGCACTTATTGGTTCACTCGCATTTATTATCTTACTTATTTTCCCGAAGCTCTCTTCAGTCGAGCTTATTGTACTGTTATTACTTGCTGGTGCTGCCTGTTCAGGCCAAGCATTAAGTTTTACCGTCGTTAAAGAAATTAATCCGGAACACAGAAGAGCAACAGCCATTGCGTTTAACAACATGGCCGTTGTTATTTCAGGCGCAATATTTCAGCCTTTCATCGGAAAGCTGTTAGACTTTCATTGCAAATTTGGTAGCACTGCACAGTTAAGCAGCTGTGAAGCATTACATCATCGCCTCAGCATGATACCCATCGTCGCGGCATTTGTGCTGAGCTTTGTTATTGCTACTTTCTTTATCAAGGAAAGCTGGCAAATAAGATAAGGAAACAATTAACACGGACTCTCACATATTAATTGCGTTCGTGACAAGGAGAGTTAATGCGCCGAGATTATGCATATTCACGTCAAGTTACACCTGCGCAATTACAAGCAATCAAGTATGGTGACTGGATGCTTGATATAGCAAAAGGATATTTTCCAAGAGGTGCAGCGAATAATCACATCCACTCTGACACAGAACCCTGCCCCTTCATCTACCAATTATGGGTTATCGGTCACGAAGAAGTACTAGATCCTAAGGGCAAAAAGCTTGCAGCCATAGACATGTCAAAACGAAATGGGCGCGTTGCTCGCGCTTTATCAGCAGGCACAGGAAACTGTGGCCAAATGTCTGAATTTGTAGCTATGCTCTGTGTTGACTACTTTCCCTCTAATGCAACAATATATATTGTGTCACTTCCAAATCGTGAACATGATTGGGTTCGTATTAAAGGACCTGGCTATGATATTGCCGTGGACTTGTGGCCAACGGACTGTCAAACCGTATTGTACGAAGATCACTTCAGGTCAAACCAAGGTGAGCAGCAGATGACAATATCTCGAGGACAAGTGGAAGCGGTACAAAGCGGCAGCGCTCAGTCTATGCTGTCAGGCACACAGCAACCTATGAAAATACATACCCTACTTGGCGGCCCTAAAACTTATAACTTAGATTGCCCAATGCCTAAAAAGGAACTTGTTAGATACTGTTGCCGTGGTGGTGAAGGGCTTATTAAATATTGCTCATGATCACAACTTAATTCCTGTGTCACCATCAAAATCTCTAACTATTTTTTGCATAAGATCAGCTGTCGCCTTATCAACACCTTCATACCCAATTGCAGAGAATCGCAGCATCTTCCCACGAAAAGCTTTTTTTCCTTGGCTTGTATTGAGTATCGCAAACTTACGATGAGGAACTCCATCCTTAGGTTTTGGTCTTGGCATCAATACTAAAGAGCCCATATATCCTAACACCGCAATACTACCAAAGCCTTGAGCTGATAAGGCCATTTTGAAACGAGTTGCAAAAGAAGCTTCAGGCCCATACAAACCTTCATAATACATACCCGAATTACAATTCATGCATTTAATCCTAGATACTGTATTATCATGCATGCCTAGATCCCGAAGTAGACTAACCAACTGTGAAGCACTTAACGTTTGACCTGGTCCCTCCTCAACATCACCTCTCTGATGTGATTCCTGAGATCTTAGGTAACCACTACCTTCAGTACAATGACCTAGAATAATGATTGTGTTATCTTGCTCAGCCCTTAAATAACTCAATGGATGGTGGCGAATATCCCTGGGGTCAACAAACATACAGGCTTTATTATCGATAGACCACCCTGAAAAAATACCCATATATTTTTCTAGGCCCGGTCTATCTGTAAATGGGTACACTAACACTTTCATAACTAACTCCTGCTTTTAAATGAAAAATAGCATTAATTTTTTTGATCAGGCAAACTTCGTTCATCCAATATTGGTGGCGCCGGACGCTTACCAATAACCACTGAAATTATCCGCTTATCACCTTTTCGCCACAAAGTCAGTGTCAAAGTAGATCCTGGTTTGCGTTGCGCAATATAATTTAGGAAACCTCGCGCACTACGCACTCTTTGCCTATCAATACGTGTTATCACGTCACCTATTTTAATACCCGCACCGGCCGCTGGTGATTTTGGCACTACTCCAGCAATGACAATACCCGTCGACTGCTTGAGTTTTAAAGCACGCACAATATTCGAATTTAACGTTCTGATTCGAACGCCCAACCAACCACGTTCGACAAAACCTGTTTTTATAATCTGTTGCATCACGTTTAAAGCAACATTCACCGGAATTGCAAAACCCACACCTTGATAACCGCCCGACTGTGAATAAATGCCTGTGTTAATACCAATAACTTTCCCACCCGTATCAACTAAAGCACCACCAGAATTACCTGGATTAATAGCCGCATCCGTTTGAATATAATTTTCTAATTGATTAATACCCACAGTACTACGACCAATCGCGCTGATAATCCCTTGCGTTACCGTTTGACCCAAACCAAAGGGATTACCAATCGCTAACACAACATCACCCACTTCAACTTTATCTGAATCACCCAATTCAGCTGGCGTTAAATCAGATAGCTTTATTTGCAGTACAGCCAAATCGGTTTCCGCATCATGACCAATTAATTTTCCAATCGCCTTTCGCCCATCTGCTAGAGAAACAGCAATAATATGCCCGTTACGCACCACATGATAATTCGTTAGGATATGTCCCTTCTTATCAACAATCACACCAGACCCTAGGCTAGAACGTCTAATTTTTTGCCTTGGCAAAATAAGCAAATTACCACGATTCAAGGTTCTCGTATTACGCACCGTACGAACGTTAACAACGGAAGGCGCTGCTTTTTGCACAGCACTTGCATAGGAAATTGGCGCCACCTGAGCAGACACTGGGAAACTAACAAAGAAAACAAAACAAGAAAAAATAACAATACTCAATCCTTTGAGACGCTGCATACTTACACTCCTTTAGCAGAAACCGAATCGAGAATGAATTCTAGCATAGCTGCTATTTCCTTGTCTTTGGGAACCACTTGTCGCGTGAACCAAGACTGCAAAATCGGATCCTCCTCCTCTAAAAGGATTTCAAACACCTGCTTTTCACGCTCAGATAATTTTTCGTAATGCCCTTCCAAAAAGGCGAACAAAATTAAATCCAACTCCAACATGCCACGACGACACTTCCAATAAAGCCGTCCGTATTTGCTACTGCTATCGGTCATTGCAATACCCACTCTAAAAATGAAAAAGATTGTATCACACGACTTGACATGTACGTACTCTTTTCGTACTCTTTTTTGCACCCTAAAAGGAGGCATCATGACAACAGGAGACTTCTGGTCAAGAGCTATTATCCTAGTCGATATGAATGCATTTTTTGCATCTGTAGAGCAACTTGATCACCCAAAATTGCGGCAGCAACCCGTCGTCGTTACCAACGGCTCTAAAGGCAGTTGCATCATCACTGCATCTTATGAAGCACGCGCATTTGGTATCAAGACAGGCATGCGTTTACGAGAAGCACAACAACGGTGTCCCACATTAATTCGTTGCCCTTCTAGACCAAAACGCTATACGGAGATTTCCAAACGCATTATGAAATCTTTGGAAGAGATCACACCCGATATTGAAATATTTTCTATCGACGAAGCTTTCTTAGATGTAACACACTGCCAAAGCTTGCATGGCCACCCTGATAAAATCGGAAAGATGACAAAACAAAAAGTATGGGATGCATCACATCTATTGTGTTCCGTAGGCGTTAGTGGTGATAAAACAACAGCAAAGTATGCAGCAAAATGCAATAAACCCGATGGTTTCACCATCATTCCACCCTGGGAAGCAAAAGACTGTTTAGCAGATATCCCTGTAACTGAGCTTTGTGGTATTGCAAAAGGTATTGGGCATTTCCTCAATAAACACGGTGTGATTAATTGTGGTGATATGGAACATTTGCCAATCAGCATCTTATCAAAACGCTTTGGCAATCTAGGACGCCGAATCTGGTATATGTGCCAAGGTGCCGACCCTGACCCCGTGCATACAAAAATCAATGCAGCAAAATCAATGGGACACGGTAAAGTTCTACCACCGGGTGTTAAAAATAAGAAAACCATTTTAATTTACCTACAACACATGAGTGAAAAACTTGCTGCTCGCTTACGTCGTCATAACTGCTCTGCCAGTATTTTTTATATTGGTATTCGCATTCTTTATGGCGGCTGGATTACAGAAAAAGCAAAATTGAATTACCCAACCGATGATGGCAGAAGCATTTATCTTTTAGCTCAGCAGTTAGTAAAAAATTATTGGCAAAATGATATGGTCGTTTCTCAAGTACAAATTACTGCACTGGATCCACAACCTTGGCTATTACAACCGGATCTATTTGAAACACCATCTAAACAACGCAAGCAAATCAACAACGCAGTCGATCAAGTCAATCAACGTTACGGGGAATTCACCATCGCCCCTGCCAGATTACTAGGACGCTCAGAAATGCCCAATGTCATCTCACCTGCCTGGAAGACAACGGGGCCCAGAGAAACGATCAATTGAAAATTGTAACATTATGCGTTACATTGTAAATAGAGGTCTTGAGGAATGCTGGAGAAGAAAACAACCTTTATGAAATTAGTCTAGAGCAATATCATTGAAAATTATTAGTGAGCAATCACCATGAACATTACTAAAAGAAAACCACACACACCTGGCGAAATTTTGTTAGAGGAATTTATGCGCCCACATGGATTAACACAAACACAACTTGCTGAACATATCGGTGTTACTCGTCGTCGTATCAACGAAATTATAAAGGGAAAACGTGCACTCTCTCCAGACACCGCAATACGCCTGGGGAAATTATTTAAAATGAGCCCTGAATACTGGCTGAACTTACAGATGAAAATAGACCTATGGAACGAACTTTATGGACAGAAGAGATCTTTCAAGATTAAGCCACTTAAGCTAGTCACTCAAAAATAAACAAACTCAACACGCTGTGTCAGCTGACAGAGTAATTCATAGGCAATCGTGTCAGCGGCAGCAGCAATCGTTTCAACTGGAAGACCTCGCCCCCATAAAACGACTTCATCACAACGGCCACATCAGGTTGATCCTCGCAGAACTTTATTACTAAACATTTTTTCTGCCTTAATAAAATCGTCTTTTGTATCAATTTCCATCCATTTCAATCCAGAAATATCTAATGCATGAAAAGGGATTTTTTTTTCAATTAATCTATTATAAGAAGATTCATAATAATCTTGATGATTTTTTTTATCTTCCATCATTGTTTCTAACTCTGAAAACAAAAGCATTGCAGCTGAGCTATCAATTTTTTCAATACCTATAGATTCACCTGCCGCCAGTTTTGGATCCACGGTTTTACTAGCCTCAAGAACTCTATTTTGATCATCAAGAATCACTTTAATTTCTTCAGCATCAAGATGAATATTTCTATCAATACATAAGTAATTTGAATCGTTACATTCAATAAGTTTTTTAAGTATTTCTTTCTCAAATACAATATCTGCATCAAACTTTATAAAATTTGAACCCTTAATGAAATTTCTCGCCAGCATTAAAGAAAAACCTGTATTAGTTTTTGCATAATAATTATTTACAACAAAATGGACATTTAACTCAGGGAATTTTTTTTTCAGTGCCTTTTTTATCTGTTCTTGACAATAGCCAAGGATAAAAATAATTTCCTTTATTCCACAAGACAGTATATGAGATACCATTCTTTCAAGAATAGTGATGCCTCCAATGCGTAATAAACATTTGGGACAATTATCCGTCATAGGCCTGATTCGAGAACCTACGCCTGCCGCTAAAATGATCGCCTTCGTTGTCATTAAACCCTTCCATCTCATTTTTATACCTAAGGAATCCACTATTTTTTTATTTTCGTGCATTGATTATTCACCATCTGATAGCCTCGCTGCAAAGCACGCATAAGACCATAATAAAATTGGCTTATCGCAAAAACCAAAAGCATAGGAGTCAACTGATTAAGAATTAACGAAAGCGATAACATAAAAATAAAAACACCTTCATCAAAAAAAAATATTTTTCGCTGTTCACTCAAAAACCATCTTAAGTTGGCCAAAAAACCAAATCCAAGCCCGGCTGTTTGTTTGTTTTCAGCAGCAGAGGCTTGTTCAGATAATTTATCTAAGTATTGATTATCTTTAAGCATTCCCATATAAAAATTCACATATTTTGCATACCCACGAAGATTATAGAAAGCAACCCCTATAAAGGCTAAAAAGATAGGCAGCACGCTTTGAGACTGCGTATAAGCAGCATAGCCTACCGCAGAAAACCATAGCGTAGTTTGTATTTGATCAGTTAACTTATCAAAAAAACTACCAGCTAATGAGGATGTTTTTCTATAGCGAGCCATTTGTCCATCCATACAGTCTAGTACATGGCTCAAGTTAATTAAAATCGCGGCAACAATAAAATTAACGCTTCCACCCACGATAATAAAAATTATTGATAGGAGAGCGACAATAAAAGAAATGAGGGTAATCTTGTTTGGAGTTAGTATTTTAATATCAATAACTAAATAATTAAGCACAATGGCAAGTGGAGCAGTAACAAAAGAAGACCACCATTCATCATCCCTGTTTTTAGTTGCCCATAAACGTGTCAATTTTTCATTCATTTGTGAGCTGCAGCATATAATAATTCAGGAATAACAGATGCTTTTATGGGCACAGGGAGAAGAGGATGAGCCTTAATTAAAGGAAGCATTTTTGTTTCGATTTTCTTGCGTTCATGCAAAATATTTTTTAGGACATCTAAAAAAAACTGAAGATCATTAAAAGACAATTCACCAATATTACCAACCTGAAACACCTTATCTTTAAAACAACCCTTACCTTCATAGATAATGATCGCCTTATCGCGTAATTTTTCACGAAAAGCAGATATAGTAATATGTAATGGACAATGAACGGTCGTAAGAACAGAGGACATATCCTCCTGATCAATCAGAAATATTAGCCCCAAGGCTAACATACCCTTTCGCAGAAAAGCCGCTTTTTTCTGAAGAGCAATGTAATGATTAGAAACTCCTTCATTAAGTATATTATCCAAAGCTTGATCTAATGCATAAAAAAGCGGAACCGCAGGCGTATTCGGTGTTTGGGAAACAGTCTTAATAAAATGATAAAATTTGTATAAATTCAGATAGCCTGACTTAATTGGAAGATTTTTTAATTTCTCAAATTCTTTTATTTTCCCAACAACAAAAGACAATCCTGCATAAGAAGCAATCGCTTTTGAACTTGAACTTGAACAAAATGCGATATGGCATTTTTCCATATCAATTTTTTCTGCACCTGCACTACTAACACAATCAACAATAAATAAGGCGCCATATGCTTTTGATAATGCACCCACTTCTTCTAAAGAATTCAGCATACCTGAACTTGTTTCATGATGGACCATCAGTACGATATCAATGTTGTTGTTCTTCAAATAGTCTTCTATTTTTTTAAAATCAAATTTTCTCCCCCAAGGAAATTTCAATAGAAAAGTATTTTTATTATAAATCTTAGAAATATCAAACAATCTTTCTCCAAACTCACCATTGGATAGAATAAGAATATTTTTATTTCCCACTACTGAAGATAATATTGATTCATTGGCTGCCGTCCCAGATCCAGTGATCACGATTGCCTTGTATTTAAGCGTGTTCTTTATTTCAAAAAGATTTAATATTTTAAGCTCAATGCGTTGTAATAAAAAATCAAAATCACTCTCGCGATGGCAAATATCATCTTTAATAATTGCTAACCGTACATTGTCTGCCACATTAACGGGGCCTGGTGTTAATAATAAATATTTACTCATCTTTTGGGTCTCCGGTTAAACACTAATTTTAATGATACTTGCATAAGAAAATTTTAAGGGCAGCGTAATCCAGCCTTCTATTCTAACCGTCCTTTGATAAGTTTATATTGAGAAAATAGTACAGATGATTTGACCTAGAATAAGCTTAATTAACAACACGTTAATTTAATTAGTTTCCTTGCCAATGATGAAAGGCAAACAAAGAATAATTATCCGAAATCAAATATTTTGATAAAGAGTGTTTAGCAAAAAATTATATTCAATAGGCAGAAAACAGCAATACTATCTAGCACTCAGGAGTACACAGCAAGTATTTAGTCTACGCGCAAATTGCCCAACAAGCAACACAACCTAAAACTGAATAAGATCATCTGCAATATGCAGAGTCGTTACGCAATTTTCCTAGACATAAACAAACGCGATACGCCGCGTTAATTGACACAATAATTCATAGGCAATCGTGTCAGCGGCAGCAGCTATCGTTTCAACAGGAAGGCCACGCCCCCACAAGACAACCTCATCACCAACTGATACATCTGGCTGATGGCGCAAGTCAACCGTAATCATATCCATAGAGACCCGCCCGACCAAAGGGCATCGCACACCGTTAATTAAAACAGGTGTGCCATTTTTTGCATGACGCGGATAACCATCACCATAACCTATTCCCACAACCGCAATACGCATATCTTCTGGCGATTCCCACGTGCAACCATAACCCACTTTATCGCCCTGCTTTAGATCTTTAGTGGCAATCACTTGCGAAGTCAGGTGCATCACAGGCTGTAGATGATCATCTAAACCAACACGATCTGAAAATGGCGACACACCGTATAACATAATCCCAGGTCGCACCATATCTTGAAAAGATTCACGATAAGCCAAGATGCCTGCAGAATTTGCAATGCTTTTAAGCTGCGACAAGGATTGAGTAACTTCAAAAAATTCCGATAACTGCGCCTGTGTAAATTGCCGATCCACATTATCTGCATCAGCTAAGTGCGTCATCAAACCAAAATCAGCTTGCACTGAAGCACATCGTTTTAAACGTTTTACAACGGTATTTACATTATCTGGTGAGAAACCCAAACGATGCATGCCCGTATCGATTTTTAGCCAAACAGCTAAGGGCGTTTGCAACGATACCTTTTCTAAAAGTGCTAACTGAGCATCATGATGCACAACAGCAGCTAAATTATTTTCTGGAAAAAGCGATAGCTCTTCTTGTGATAAAAAACCAGACATTACAATGACAGGAGTTTTGATATTCCTCTGACGCAACAATAAAGCTTCATCAAGATTAGCAACACCTAAAGCATCTACCTCAGAAAGCGCATCAGCCACTTTAAGTAGGCCATGCCCATACGCATCCGCTTTAATCATGGCTAGGATTTGGCAATCGTTACCAACAAGACGACGCACCACATCACAGTTATTGCGTAAAGCGCCTAGATCGATCAGCGCTTTGGCACGACCACTCATGCAAAAGACCCTGAGCTAACAACAGCAGGTGAGAAATTTTCAAAACGGGTGTACTTACCCAAGAAGGTTAAACGAAAATCACCAATCGGTCCGTTACGATGTTTACGAATAATAATTTCTGCTGTCCCTTTATCTGGCGAATCATCATTATAAACTTCATCACGATAAATAAAGGCAATCACATCCGCATCTTGCTCTAAACTCCCAGACTCACGCAAATCAGACATCACAGGACGCCGATCTTGACGTGATTCCAAGCTCCGATTTAGTTGAGACAAAGCAATCAAAGGGACATTTAATTCTTTCGCCAGCCCCTTCAGGGATCGTGAAATCTCAGATACTTCCGTCGTGCGATTTTCTTTATGCCCTGGCACAGTCATCAGCTGTAAATAGTCCACAACAATCAGACCAAGCTGACCTTGGTCGCGTGCTAAACGACGTGCACGTGTGCGCATTTCATTAGGAGATAAGCCCGGCGTATCATCAACAAATAGATTTGCCTCAGATAACATACTGACAGCAGAAGTTACCCGCGGCCAATCATCATCACTCAAACGCCCTGTGCGAATTTTATGTTGATCAATCCGACCCAGCGAAGAAATCATTCGCAAAGCAATTGCTTCATCCGGCATTTCTAAACTGAAAATTAAAACAGGCTTTCCACCTTTAATCGCAGCATGTTCAGCAATATTTACACCAAACACCGTCTTACCCATGGAAGGACGACCAGCAACGATCACCAAGTCTCCAGCTTGTAAGCCTGATGTCATATTATCAAAATCAGTAAAACCCGTTTCCAAACCTGTAATTGCATCACCCGATCGATACAAGGTATCAATACGGTCTGTTGCCTTTGCTAACAAATCACCGATGGGAACAGGCCCTTTATCTTGCTCACGTTGTTCAGCAATGTGAAAAATACGACTTTCAGCAAAGTCTAATAACTCTTTAATATCACGGCCGTCAGGTTTAAATGCACTATTCGCAATATCAGTACTCGTCGTAATCAATGCGCGTAACACAGCGCGTTCACGGACGATATCAGCATAGGCAACAATATTCGCAGCACTCGGCGTGTTTTGTGCAAGTTCATAGAGATAAGCTTCGCCACCGGCTGGTTCTAGCTGTTGTTTTTCTTTTAAGGTCTCAGCAACGGTTAACACATCAAAAGGTTGATTGCGTTGCGCTAAAGCTTGCATAGATTGAAAAATTAAACGATGTTCATTACGATAAAAATCAACATCTGAAAGCCGATCAGCAACATTATCCCAAGCACGATTATCCAGCATCAACGCACCAAGGACAGACTGTTCAGCTTCTTGGGAATGTGGCGGGATTTTAGCCGCAGTCATAAATGCCTTCCTTGAAGCGGGAGCAAGGCTCCCGTTCGTTTATTCGTTGGCACTAGCAATCACTTCAAGCTTAATCACCGCTGTTACTTCACTGTGTAAAACCAATGTGATTTCATTTTCGCCAATTTGACGAATAGGTCCTTCAGGCATACTTACTTCACTTTTAGAAAGCTCAACACCCGCTTCCGTCGCAGCATCTGCGATATCACGTGGGCCGATAGAACCGAACAACTTACCTTCATCACTCGCTTGCGCTTCGATTTTAAGTGTCAAAGCTTCCAGTTTTGTCGCACGCGCTTTAGCTACAGCTAAAACCTCATTTGCAGCTTTTTCTAATTCTGCACGACGTTTTTCAAACTCAGTGATGCTCTCTGGCGTCGCCAAAACCGCTTTTTGTTTTGGTAATAAATAATTACGACCATAACCAGGTTTCACAGTGACCTGATCTCCCACCTTGCCTAAGTTAGCAATTTTTTCTTGAAGGATAACTCTCACAAAATTTCTCCTCTTCTTTTTGCGATGTGTTTTCGAAAATCAAACCACACATCAAAATAACCTGTCGAAGATAATAAAAGTACGATAAAGAAAGGCAAAAATAACAAACCCACGTACACTAAAATCAACAACAACACTAAACCTTTTTTAAGGGTCACTATAAAATGTAAAAAACTTAAACCACTCACCATAAATGGCAATAATAACACTGGGAAAAAATCAATAATGAAAGACAACTTCATTAAAGCCCCAATAATCACAGCTAACGCGATTACCGCCAAACCTCGACTCATCCGAATTTGCACGAATTCTTTTCGCAATGTGCCAGGATCAAAGAGACTTGTCTGCCACCAACGCGCTAACAGCAATAGTAACCAAGTCCCAAACAACATAACAAACGCAGTAATACCTGTCGCAATCGGTGCGAAACGTTGAATCAAATGCTGTGTTTCTGTCGTTGATAACTTCCAAGATGTGACTTTACTCATCTCGCTCACATAAGTTGTTAAGTGATTTACCCACCAAGCGTGAGGGTCACTAATAAACAAATGCAAGCCAACAACGGCAATAAAACCAACTACCACTGCAAGCTCTAAGACCAAGCGCCAAGAAGCATATTTTGCTAAGATAGTGGCAAACAGCCAAACTAAAAAACAACGCAACAACAACACATCAAACACACCAAAGCGATGCAAATACATCAAAGCCACCGCTGGCAACGCGATCCAGGCCAGTATAAATAAACCTGCTTTAGCACCACGACACAAAGTAATAAAACCTACGAGTATCGATGCTAAAAAACCACCAGGCAAACTAATCAACGGTGACAAGGTACAAAGAAGCGCAACAATCGCTGCGTTCCTTTGATTCGCTAGTAGAAACTCACCTATTTTTCGCAAGGTGTTGCTCCGCTTTAATCGTGCATATCACAGTAGTGCAACAAGGCCAAATAGCGAGCACGCTTAATCGCTTGAGACAATTGGCGCTGATAACGGGCATTCGTGCCTGTAATACGACTCGGCACAATGCGACCCGACTCCATGATGTAGTCTTTTAATACTTTCACATCTTTATAATCAATTTTTTTGACATCTTGCGCGCTAAAAGCACAGAATTTTTTACGACGAAAATAACCTGCCATGATATTCCCCTTATTTGTCTGTTACTGATTCGGCTGATTGTTCTTCAGTCGTTGCTGGTGCTGACTCGCCAGATTTTTCTGCCGGCCGGCTTCTTGATGCACTACGTGTACCTTCTTGTGATGATTCTGCCATCGGTGAAGGCTCAGTCACTGCATGGTCCATGCGGATCACCAGGTTACGAATCACAGCATCGTTATAACGGAAGGCACTTTCAAGCTCATCTAAAACAGGCTGTGCACATTCGATATTCATCAGTACATAGTGTGCTTTGTGGATTTTGTTGATTGGATAGGCTAACTGGCGTCTGCCCCAATCTTCAAGCCGGTGGATTTGACCCCCGCCTTGTTGAATCATCGATTGATAACGCTCAATCATCGCGGACACCTGATTAGTCTGATCAGGATGTACCAAAAATACGATTTCGTAATGTCGCATCATTTATCCTCTCGGTTAAAGCCCCCCAGTTGCCTGGTGGAGCAAGGCTTAAAAACAGGCGGCCATTCTAGTCATATTTTGCACGGATAGCAAACAAGAATAATGACTATGACAGAATCAAAAACATAGTTTTTAAGGTTGGCTTCAACTAATTTGACAAGGCCAGGCAGCCTCAGATTGACTCCCAGATTGCTTAGAAAAACCTTCAGCATAATCATAAATATCCCTGATGATAAGGATATCCCTCCCTGCAGTTGTGCACCTTATTGACAATGTTGGTATATCATAATCACTAAAATCGGGCTTGACTCCAGGTTCTAGATAGGTAAATGCATCGCCTTTGCTTGTTATTACCCATTTTAGACTGTGTTCAGTAGCCTTAGACAGTTCATCAAGTTGCGCTAACATTGCCTGCTTTTTGAGATCAGCCGGCTCTGTAGTTGGTGTAGGGGTAAACAATGCTGCTGCAGAAGCCGATGCAGCAGCAGTAAGAGAAGGAACTGCTGCATGTGAAATACCCACAGGACGAACTGACAAACCCAACTCTTCAAGCATCACACGTGCATCTTCTATTCCAAGTTCTGCAGCGCGATTTAAGTAGGCTAAATTTTCTGCTGATAGAGTTGCGCTTTGCTCTGCATCTAATGCAACCAACATAAGCAAGGTTTCTCCTTCAATGCTTTTGTAAGGATCTAAAAAACCAAATACATTTTTATAACCAGCTGAATCTTCTTTTTCAAGCACTAATGCTTGTTTTAAAAAATACCTAGCCTGGCCGATTTTTCCTGTTTTATTATAATGGCAACCTAAAAAATAGGCAGCTTTTGGGTAGTGCTGCTTAACACTTAACTCAAAAAATGTAATCATTTCTTTCGTATCTTTTGAGCCATCTGACTCACAAAATTCTCCTAACATACAGCTTGCTTTTCCATCAGAAAGCTCTGAACCCTGCTTAAGATAATCCAATGCTGCTCTCTGATTTTGAGACTCAAGATGTTCAAGCACCAAACGACGCAATGAATGAATACATCCCTCTCTCGCCATATTTTCAAGAAGCATGTGACCTTTTCTATTATAACGTTTATCTTTATCTGCCAAGAAAAAATCAATTAACATAAAGCGAGAATTTTCAGGAAAAAAAGGCACTCTATCAGTCACAAGGTCTCGCACCTGTTTGTAGCTCTTCTCCATTAATTGACTTCTTTCATCAGAGGATAGTTCATCTCTACTTTTACCTGTCTGCAATAAATTTTCTTCAAACATAGCCAAAAAATCACCGGATTGAGCAGCTTGAATCTGCGCATTATCTTGCTCTTGTTTGCTCCCAAAATGAGCTGCTAATAATTCTGTTGCGCGCAGACTCCCGTTAACAGAGGCTAAATCCAGCCAGTACTTTGCTTTCTGCTTGTCTATTGCGACATGCTCACCAAAAAGATAGAAACTACCTAACCGTGTTTGTGCATCAGTGTCACCTAATTCAGCAGCTAAATTATAATATTTAATGGCCATGTCAGGATTTTTTGTAGTCCCAGTTCCTTTTTCAAAATGAACAGCTGTATTATAAGCACTTGTAGCATCACCAGAATCTGCCGACTTTTTATAGTAGAAAAATGCGGTTTCATGATTTTCATCAACACCTGTTCCAGTAAAATAAGCCGAAGCAACTTTACGCATTGCAACCTTGTCATCAGAATTCGCTGATTTCAGATAGTGAAGAACCGCAGTTTCATGTGAAAGATCAACTCCTTCACCTGTCCAATAGCAATCACCCAAAAACAAAGAAGCATGAACATCACCTTCCTTTTCTGCGCGCTGAAACCACATTACGGCTGTTCTATCATTTCTTCGTACACCACGACCAATCAAATAACATCGTCCTAATGCGATCATTGCACCCGTATTTTTTTTCTCTGCAGATTTACGGAACCATTTAACAGACTCTTTAAACTCTGCATCAGTTCTAGCCTTATTACCTATATTCATACCTAGCCAGAGTTGAGAAACTGGATCACCAGATTCCGCTTTGGCGCGTATTTGTTCTAGCACTTCAAGGAAAATAAATGGTTCGGAACTCGCTACAGTTGCTGAAGCCGCAGCTGCCGCAGCACCAGCACCAGCACCAGCACCAGAATCATAACTAAAATTTATCGGAAAAAGAGTGAGCTCATAATAACCATCAAATGATTTTGTTTCGAGAATACGTGATTTAAAAGCAGATTCATTAACCCATGTATTAAAATTACGAAATAAAATAGCACGTTCACCATTTCTATTTGCATGGTTACCCCGTCCTGTAATAAAACGAATGCTAACAACATCTTGAGAGACATCTGCTAATGTTTTATGAATGACTGCTTTTGCTCTCGCTTGAGAACATCCATGTAAGTCAACAACAATTTCGGGACCAAATGGTGGCGCCATAAGATTTCACTCCTTATCTGAAATTTTTAGTTGAATCATAAAAAGAAATCCCCTCTCCAAGAAACACTCGATTTTTAGCTGTCATATCTGATCTTGTCGGAAAACATGGATTAATCGGACCTTAGAGATGATCTTGATTAGTCCTTAACCATATCATCTGTGAATACCTGCATCAAACTACATTCAGGAGGACCCACCAATAAAAAGCATATCTAACTGATTCAGTAATTACACCCTTTTTTAAAATTTGAGATGAATTTATTTCGATTTTGATATTTAAAAGCTGCGCCGACTCGTCACAGACAAATTTTCTAACAATTCATCATAGGCCCCAGAATCTGAAAGAAATTTATTATAGTCTGCTTGTGTCAATAAAATTGAATAGGCTTTTAGAACAGCTTGGACAGTGCTAGCAGCACTATCAACTGTTTGTTGATCATCGATAATGGTAATGGGTTCAACCACGTAAACGGTTATTGAACTTGCTGCTGCAGAAGCCATGGATGATTGTGCTGCTACTTGCAACTGTTGCTGACAAATTTTCGCTGCTGATTCCGTTTTAAAAATTAATCTTACTTGACCAACCTTTGGAATTTGCTTTTGTGTTTCTATTATCTGTGTCGCTAGGGAAGACATAGATTGTGGTGCACTGAACAAACCGACTGTTGTCATTGTCGGTGAAATTGACGCAGGTGATGAATCTGATAAAAGAGCTTGCGTATCAAAAAAGTTATCTGTGCTTGGGACATCAAAATAATTAATTGTCGATAATATTAATAATGCTATATCAGGTCGCCCTACTAGATAACAGGCATGCATTAAAAAAACACGAGCAATAACGTCTTCTAAATGTCTAATAGAATATTGTATCAATTCATCCAACATTGGGAGGATAAGCTTGTATTGGCCCTGTTCATACCTCAATTGAATCAATAACCAAGTTGCTAATACCCAAGGTGTTAGAGAAATTTCACCCTCAACATGTTCAATCTCAACAGACAAAACTCGATCCAGCATGGGCGAATCTAAAGAGGAATAATACAATGCTGAATCATCTTCTAAAGATCTTGCTTCCACAAGATAGGGTTCAGCAAAGTCAGTAATACGATTAGCCTCTAATCCATATCGTTGCTGTATCAAAAAATTTGCATACTCAACCAAACAACTGGATGTTCGCCTCAATCGTAAGGCTTCAAGAAAATATTGATTGGCATTCCGAAGGTCACCTCGAAGCGCAGCATAAAAAGCAAAACTCTGTTTGAAATCAGCAGCATTTGGTGCAACAAGCATTAATGCTTGATTGTATCTATATGCTCCATCAAGCGTGTCATCTGTGATTTTCCCAGAAGCAATTTCAACACAGGCATGTTTGTCTTGAGTAGATATCGGGTGGGCTAATTTTTCTAATAATAGATCTGCGCAAGACCTATTTTTTTCAATCATTGCACAAGATAAAGGGGTAAATCCATCGCTTCTTTCTTGATTTGGATTTGCACCATTTTGAAGCAACAGATTCACCATCTGAGGTTTATTTGCTGACACAACAATAAATAAACCTGAATTGCCACCCTCAAGTGTGATATCTACATCAATACCCAATTCTATAAAGTGCTGAGCCTTGCTTAGATCACCTGCAGTACAGGCTGCAATAAAAGCTTTCTTCTGGTCCAATGTGAGCGGTGCACTCACCACATTATCCATTTCAGATTTCCCCAAGCCAGAACGCATGTCTAAAACCTCTCAAGTAATGTATTGTAAATGCCGTCCATACAAAACAGCATGTATTTTTTCTCATATCGAAAATATAGCTTCAATAGTTTATGAAGCCAATCATGTTACAAAAATGACCTCAAAAAAAAACACATAATACATATTTTTATTTTATTTATATACCATTTTTTGGTTATTCTAAAATTTCCTTCTTAAAAACCTATGGGGATTTAGGCGACTGACATTTTTTCAATAAATTCGGTGTTACTTTGATTACAGTTTTATTAAATTTCTCAATTAGTTTAGATTTATAATCTCTAATAGATATACAATTTATTACCCAAAAAAAATTTCAGTGGGACAATTGCTGATACTTCAGGTGTTGCACTCGCAGCGGCACCTGCTGCTACAACAGGGTCATCTTTTGTATTTAGAGTATCAGTGGCTAGCACTGCAGCAACGGCTGAATCCGGATTTAGCGTCGAGTTTTTAGTATTTGTTCGCATGGCTTAAACTCCTTTTCTCATCGCACATCTTACTAAATCGTTATGGATGATACTCCTGCATGACACGAAAAGCCGTCTCTAATTCATCATAGACACTAGGGCTTCCCAGGATTTGGTTATAGTCAGCTTTCGTCAAAGTGATGGCATAATTTTCTTGAACTGCTGCGGCCGCACTTGCCGCACTCGCACCGACTTCGTCTTCATTGAGAAAAGTAATTACTTCAATCGAATAGTAGGCTGCAGCACTAGCTGCTGCTGATGCACCTACTTGTGTTGCAGCATCATGTAATTGTCTTTGACAATCTTCTGCTTCAGTTTGTGTTTTAAAAATCAATTGTACTTGGCCTAGTTCAGGGATTTGTTTTTGTGTTCCTAGTATTAGCGTCGCTAAGGGTGATACTAGTTGTGATGCAGCAAATAGTCCTGCGGTAGCAAGTGAAGCATTTATTGCAGCAGTTGAAGACTGCCCTGATGTAACAGTAGCAGGAGTGCTTGTTTGGACAGTTGGTAGTGTAACTAATGATCCTGTCCTTGCTGCTAGAGTGCCAAACATTTGCCCTGTCATAAATGCTTGGGAGGCTTGTTGAACTTCTGCCCTTTGAGCATGACTTGTAAAGTGTGTTTCAAAATGTTCATAGGGCATGTCTCTTGGAATTAATCCTCTCTCTTGCAAGTAGATAAAAAGTTCTGGACTCGAAGATATTGAATTTGTTCGATCAGACGACAACGCATCAGGTGTTATAGATAATGTACTTGCATAGCCAAGCGCTATTTCAGTCACTGATTGTAAGGCAGGCACGAAATGATTACGATACACAATCAAATGAATCGTCTTTTCTTTCTGATAAAGTGCCGCTACCTCAGCTTCATCATCGATTTGATGCACACCATCAGCATCAATCAGTTGATGTAAGATTGGTGATACTACAATACCAGTATCAATGAGTTCATCATGCATTTCGACCACATGGAGACAAATGTCTAGAGCCTGACTCAGTATAGGCCCATCAATATGTTGTTCTCCCCAAACAGCATAACCATCACCGACTCCAAATGCCTCTTTTAACTCTCTGGTTTCTTCGGCTGTAAAACCACCTTGCAATAAATACTGTTGATAGAGTCTTTCATTTTTACCAAGTGCCTGATAAATCCAATTATGATCACGATCTAATTTTTCGACATCGGCACCGAGAGCAGGATGATCTGACTCTAAAGCTTTCGCCTGATCTCCTGTTAATCGGCGCAAGGATTCATGTGTGTAATCTTGAGTTTTTATCATCTCATTTAAGGCTTGCGCACATGCATCGAAAAAGCAATCACCTGTACTGATCGCAGAACCTGGATTATAACCTGTATTCTCTAGTGCTTTTGTTAATAAACCATTTGCCCTACTTCTTTGAATATCGTCGATGTCACCGAATAAGGCTACTCTATTTAGTACTGCCTCACTACTAGTACGCTCAGTGCGTCTCTTTTTCTCATTATTAGGTTGCTCTACTTTAAAACTGATTGATTCAGAATCATTTGTTTCATCAGGTGCTGCCAAAAGCCGTTTCTTTCCTCTATCAGTAGTACTCTCTACTCGAGAATCTCCTACATGAGAAGCACCCGGGGGCACTGCCTCTCGTAATAAATCTCGACCACCCGGTATTTTATCCAAGAGAACATCACTGGGATTATCGATTGCGGGTAATAAAAGTTTTGGAGAATCAAAATCATTAAGAAGACATGCTGCATGTGCTATAAGAATACGCGCCATACGAGCATCTTGATTTGAAGGTACATAGATTTTTAATTCTTCTAACAATGCATTGGCTAAATCATTTTTTCCTGTTTCATGATATAAATTTATTAGCAACCATGTAGCCATAACCCAAGGTGTCAGTGTAATTTGTCCTCCTGCATGTTGAAGCTCACCTGATAAAACTTCATCAAGCGTAGGAGCTTCTATCTCACTATAACGAAGGCCTGAGTTGTCTTGTAAAGATCTGGCTTCTTTTAAATAGGATTCTGGTGACTCTGTCATACCAAGTGCCGCTAATGCATCACGTCGTTGTATGATAAAATTGGCATATTCGGTTAAGGTGCTGGCATGACGTTTTAAGGATAATCCCTCAATAAAATACCGATTGGCATTCAAAAGTTCACCTTTCACGTTGCAGTAACACGCAAAGTTATGTTTATAGGTTGAAGAAGTCGGGGCAATGGTCATTAAAACTTGGTTATATTGATAGGACCCATCCAGTGTATCCTCCGTGATATCGCCAGCTGCAATTGCTAAACAAGATTCTTGTATGTCAGGATCAAACTGATCAGACAGCTTTTCTAATAATTGTGTGACAATTGATGTATGACCGGCTTTTGCAGCAAGTGATAAACCCGTGTGTCCATCTTCATAAAGCGCATTAATACTAACACCCTGTTCTAAACAACGCTGTACCGTCTCTTGATCACCTTTATGACAAGCAACAATGAACTGTTGCTCTTGTGCGTTTGTCAACAAAGTCAGTATATCAGGATCAGAACACATAGCAGCATAATCTAAAGCAGTTTTTCCGGTCGCATCAGTTATATCAGCTGATGCATGTGCAGCCAAAATAATTTCAATCGCAGTTTTATTCTCTTTAATCACTGCCCAGTGTAAGGCTGTTCTTTGAATCAATGGATCACTTCCTATTGTATTGATATTTTCAATGTATTGAAGCAAGAGCTCTAAGTTTTCGTGCTGCCGGTTAAAAACAGCCAATTGAAGTGCTTTTTCTAAATGAGCTTGTGTACTATCCGGAAGCTTGTATTCGTTGATTAAATCACACATCTGTAGATTACGCTCTACAGTCTTAATGTCTGGATGGTCAGGATAATCGACATAAAAAGCCTGGAATACTTTTAGAGCATGAGCGAAGTGTTGCTCTGCGGTTGATTTATCACCTAATTGAAATTCTACATACCCTAAATTCTTTAAAGTGATCGCCATTTCGACATGATCTGCGCCGTAGTGCGACTCTTGAATTTTTAGCGCGCGCTCTAGCAAGGTTTTCTTTTGATGCACATCACCCAAGGCACCATAAGCATTGCCCAAATTATTTAAAGTCGCCGCCACCACCACATGATCCGCACCATAATGAGACTGAAAAATTTTTAGCGTGCGCTTTAGTAAGGTTTTCTTTTGATGCACATCACCCAAGGCGCCTATCGCTATAGCCAAATTATTTAAAGTCCTCGCCACGTCCACATGATCCGCACCATAATGAGACTCAAAAATTTTTAGCGTGCGCTCTAGCAAAGTTTTACTCTGCTGAGCATTGCCCAAAGCCCTATATGCATCACCTAAATTCGACAAAGTTCGCGCTACTGCAACATGATCCACGCCGTAGTGCGACTCTTGAATTTTTAGCGCGCGCTCTAGCAAGGTTTTCTGTTGATGCACATCACCCAAGGCCCCTATCACTACAGCCAAGTTACCTAAGATGTGCGCCACGTCTACATGATCCACACCATAATGCGACTCAAAAATTTTTAGCGCGCGCTCAAACAAGGTTTTCTGTTGATGCACATCACCCAAGGACCCTATCGCTATAGCCAAGTTACCTAAGGTGATCGCCACCTCAACATAATCCGCACCATAATGCGACTCCTTAATTTTTAGCGCGCACTCAAGCATGCGTTTCTTTTCATGCACATCACCCAAGTTCCCAGCAAGACACCCTGCACTATTTCCTAACCGTCCTACCTGCTCGGCTATCGCATCCACACCCTCGGCATAATTCAGCAAGGCAGCTATATGCGGCAATAACGGCGCATTTGCTCGCCATTCAGCCATGTTTTCTGAAAAACCTTCTTCTTTTTTGTCGTAGCTAAACGCTGCATCTAACACTCTCAAACTCTGTGCTAGGTAATCCGCAGGCGGTGGTGCTGTTTCTGTTGTTACAACTACTGCAGCCGCTCCCGCAGCACCACCCAAGCTTGTATCTGGCATGCTTGCACCTGCACTCAACTTCTTCTCTTTCCTTTGTGCGGCATAATGTTGATAACGCATCACACTCTGCAGCATTTGATGCACGCTAATATCACCTTGCTTTTCATCCCATTCGATAAATGAGTATTTCCTTAAGGCCATTAAGACATCATTGAAATCAAAATCATCCAGCGATAAACCCGCTTGTAATAGCTTCGTGGGGATTCCATGCGAAGCAAAGTAGGCACAAAGATGGAGTAATTCCACAGCCTTAGGTGCTTCTCTTTTTAAGGCGTCTAAAGATATCTGCCAGGTCTTATAAATTATCCTTTGACGATCGTCTGTCTTCAGGGAGACTAGTGAATTCTGTAGTGGCTTTGCTTGCAGTAAACGCGACGGTCCAGCCTCTTGCTCATAAAGCGATAAGTAGCGCGTAATGCCACAGCGTGTTCTTTTGATATAAGCCACTGCTTGGGATAACGCCAATGGAAAGCAATGCAAACAATTCGCAAGCGCATCTGCTGAATCAGGTGATTCTTTGGGTAGTATTTCTTGAATATACGCACGTGCCTCTTCCGGCGTAAAACTATCCAATGCAATTGATGCACAGTCCCAATCCGCACTCCGACTGCTTAACAAAATATGCAAGTGTCCGCGGCTAAGCGTCTCCGGCGGATAAAATTGCTCAATACTCGCCTCGTCTGTCACATCATCCAAGACCAGCAGCACCTGCTGATACTGTGACATCAGTTTATTGTAGACCGCACGTATCAATGCAGCCTCATCTTCTTTATAACGGCTTGGATCTAAACCCAAACTCTCCAGAGCGAATCCCGCAAAGGCCCTTAGCGGCTCTTTACTATCTAACCAAACAATCTGATCGTACGCCGATGGCATCATGCCATCACTATCCCCGCCAATGCGCTCTCGCTGATGCGCACGGTGTGCGTATTCCAACACCAAGCTGCTCTTACCCACACCGCCCAAACCCGCAATACTTTGCGTGACAACACCGCGCTGTGTCTTTGTCAGTTGTGCTGCAATCGCTCTTAGGGCCATCTGACGCCCTGTAAAATGAGGCAGTCGGTTTGGCAAACCAAATACAGATGGCAACGCCTGGGGTGGCACAAGTGATAGGCCTGCACCGCTTGATGTCGTTGTCGCAGCACTCTCATCATCAGGCATCCCTAGAGCCGCCGCCGTAGCGCCACCAACATCAAATAAAGCGTCCCAGGCTGCTTGTTGTTTACTTGCTTTCTTGCTCGCTTGTGCTGAGGTAAAGCTATCTATCTGCGCCAATCTCTCTGCAGGCATTCGATCTGCATAAAAGTCTTCTAGACAATGCCAAAATTGTTGTTCAGCCTTTTCGATAATAGGTAACTTTGTTCGTGGCCCCTCACCTAAGGCAAACAAGCGCTTGAGTAATGCAAAAAATGCACCATACAAACCTTGACCCTGAAAACTTACAGCAGCCACTGGCGTCGTACCAATACGCACATCTCGGTTTGA
>Ga0316204_10003243_pt1 | contig 33342 bp, 28 predicted proteins | sample 6monrhotite_MG_2_FD_205661 | JGI IMG/M metagenome (GOLD analysis project Ga0316204, IMG submission 205661) | Microbial mat bacterial communities from mineral coupon in-situ incubated in ocean water Damariscotta River, Maine, United States -... | ecosystem: Environmental > Aquatic > Marine >... | reverse complement strand
ATGGGGTTTGGTTGATAACTAAGAATTATGATCACTAAAATTTCCATTATCATTCCTACACTGAACGAAGAAAAAACTATCGGTTTTGTAGTCGATACTTTTAAAAAACATGAATTAAAGCCCCAAGTACTGGTAATTGATAATAACTCCTCCGATAACACCTCCAATATGGCAAAATCAGCTGGAGCTGATGTGATCCATTGCCCCCAAAAGGGTTATGGGTACGCAATTAAAGCTGGTCTCCAACAGGCTACTTCGGATTGGATATTTAAACTGGATGGGGATATTACCAATCCGTCAGGGAGTTGGTTGAATCTACTGTTGGAAAGGCAACAGTCTACCAATGCGGACTTAGTGAAAGGGTTTTGGATCAACGAAAACGATCCGATGCCTGTCACCACATTGGTTGCTAGGCCAGCCATAAAAAAAATGTTCCCTTCGCTCAGCTCCATTCGACTTCCACTTTCGGGCCTATATTTATTTAATAAAAATGCGATCGATTGGTCACGATGTTCAGGAAATTATGGATTTTCTCTAGAAATTATGATTCGCATGTCTTTAGCGGGTAAGCAGATTTCCCAGCAAGACCTGGGAAAGGTATATGATTGCCTGAAGCCTGTTGAAAACTATGAAAATATGGCGTTTGAATTGCTGGAAGCGATGATGAATATCTATGAAGAAAAAGGGCCGCAGCAAAGGCTACTTCTATTTATGGCACATCCCGACGATGCTGAAATTTGGTGCGGTGGTACTTTAGCTAAGCACCTTACTAATGGCGGGCAAGCTAAGTTAGTCATTTTAACCGGAAATTCTGTAAGAGCCCAAGAAGCTATTCGAATTACAAAGGTTTTTCCTAACCTTCAAATTGAGTTACTGCAGGAAAAAGAATTTGATCTAGAAGCTAAGGAAAATACAATCAACAGCCTGGAAACGATTATCAAAGAATTTGCCCCTCAAATATTAATTTCCCACTCGATGCACGATCAACATCCGGATCATCGAAAATGTTATAACATTCTCAATCAGGTCCTGTTAACCATAAAACGTTCCTCTCTGCCTCATCGAATTCTTTGTTGTAACAGCTATTTCGAGAGAATGAGCGATCAGGGGTTTAGGCCTGATATGTACGTCGATATTGGTGAACAAGCCGATCTGAAATACAGTTTGATTGACAATCACTCTTCGCAAGACACAAAATATTGGCGAAAAATGGCCCATTCGATTGATCAGCTTAACGGCTTACGTTCTGGAGTCGAGTATGCAGAAGCCTTTCAGACCGCTGATCTTTATGCAACGCCTGCTGCATCAAAGGGGGTATTTAATTACTAATTATGGAGAACTATCAAACAAACGATTTATCTCGACTCGCCCCCGTTACAGTGTGTGATATATCTGTGGTCATACCAGTAAAGAATAATGCGATAGGGCTAGAAGCATTATTGGAATCATTTTTAAATTTGCATATCACGGGCCATGTACCAAGCGAGATTTGGATTGTCGATAACGGCTCAATTGAGCCGCTTGCCAATATGGATTTTCCCAACAAATTCGATTTGCCGATTAATCTTTTATTTTGTAAAGAGCCAGGGGCAGGGGCTGCTCGCAATATGGGGGTGGAAGCATCCTCGGGGAGTTGGGTTCTGTTTATTGACAGCGATTGTGTAGTGACTACGACCACGATCACTGGATATCTCAGTGCCGGTTCAGACTGCATTGCATATACAGGGATTATTGAAACTCCGATAAATGGGGGAATTACAAGGTATCACGAGCTACAGCAAACTTTCACTCCTCCGTTCCAAGATCAACCGGAATACGTAGTTACCGCAAACTGCTTGGTTAACAGAGAGGTTTTTAAAAAATTGGGTGGATTTAGCAATACATACAAAACTGCAGCTGGTGAAGATGTAGACCTGGGGTATCGGCTACGAACCGAAGGAAAGATTGGTGTTTCTAATTCAAGAGTATTGCATTTGCTTGAAGATAATTTTCTTCACTTTGTAGAGCGATTTTTTCGCTATGGCCGTGCCAGCTATTATTTAGTGCAATCATACGGAGACCACTTTAAACCAGTTTCTAATCGCATAAAACACGCTGACGTTAGCATGCGATTTTTGGCATGGGCTCAATTTCAAACCGAACGAGTTGGATACCACTTTGAAATGTTCATTGGCCGTCTGTTATGATAATCCTGACTGAAACATAGATTATAGTCACGCAAACGACTTGCTTAGATTCTCATCTAATAGCTTAAGGAGATTTGGTGCCGCTCTATTTAAATAAGTCTGTAACTCTGCTTTACTTTGAACATCCAGCTTATCTCCCCTGTCGTGATCTTCTATTATATCGTTGCATTTATTCATTTGAATGCGGCAGCTATCTTGAATTTTTCTCATTTGCGTTTTCGCCTCTAGAGACCTAAAAAGTCTTTCTTGAGTAGATATCCTCAACATCAGTTCAAGCATATTTTGAATATTCCAAACATCTGGGCTGTGGCCATTATCTTTAAAGGTTTCGTCCAACGATTTAATTAACCCATCCATTTCAAACTGTTGGCCCAGCAATACCTGGGTCTGGGTTGACATTTTAGAAAATTCAATGGCATCCAGAAACTTTGGTGCGGACATAGCTTGAATGTTTTCCTGGCTCAATTCCTGATAGGCGACCTCTATTCGGTCTAGTTGTTCTTTGATGTTTATATCGGTAGTACCCTGCTTGCTCCCGGAAATTAGTTTATTGACAATGATTTCCCTAAGAGCTTTTGAACCTTCGCTGACCAGAGGTTTGATCAGAAAATCCCATAATTCTAATTCCATCGTTACCTTTTCTAGGTGTTGTTCCCAATGATTTTTAGTTGCCTCGGATGTACTTTCAGACATACCGCAACCATTTAAGATAATAGTTTTATATTCCCCTTCGATTATCACAACTTCGGAAAAGGGTTTCATTAATTGAATTTGATATAAAGCTGCCAAGTCAGGGTCTAAACTTGAAATAAATTTTCCAATTTCCCCCGGGGTATCCGGTGCACCGACAACGATTGTTGTCATACCTATCTCTTGTAAATCTTGCTGCGCTTTTACCATTATCAATTTACACCTTACTTGATAATCTCTAAGAAGGTGATCGGCCATTTCAATCGCCGAGACTGTGTCAAAATCACAAAAACAGATTGCAGCGCTGATGCGCTTTTGGAAAAGTGCCGTGGAACCAAAAAACTTTTCACCGCCTTGGGCTATCCAATCGGCAAGTTGATCAAGTGTGAGTCCAAAACCACTGTGTTCCAGAAAATGATAGAGAATTTTTGTTGTTGTTTTAGGTATTGGTTTTTTAAAGCCCAAAGATCCCCAGCCCATTAAGGAGAGATTTCTGGCTTTGCTCAAAGGCCCGCCTTCCTGAATATGGGAGGCTGTACGACTATATTGTACTTCGGCTGCGTCCAAAAAAACCTTAGAGGCTTCCTTAAATCTATAACTATCCAACAATTGCCAACCAAGCGAATAGGCGACATTTGTTTGTTGCTCTAAGTTTTTAGGTTTAAGACGCTTCAGGTAGGTGACCGCTTGCTTAAAGGGATGAGTTTTTTGATATAACGGAATCGAAATCCCTTTTTGGTGCAATTGATCATAGACATAGCCCACATTTGTCATCCAGCGTGAGCTTTCATAGATGTTGTTGTGAGAATCTACCTGCACGGCAGCCAGAAAGTCACAGAAATTGAGTGAAAGGCTTTCAAAAATCCGAAAAAGATCGTCGGAAAAACGCTCGGGTTGTCTCAATAAGGCTTGGCTGACATAGGCTAGTAGGCTTTTTTGATGAATTACATTCCCGGTATGGAAACTGGCTTTATCTTTAGAGAGTTCTTTGAGGCCAGCAATTATTTTCTCACGCTCATTATTATTTTGGCTAGATTCAGAACATAGATACCCAGTAAAATAATCAATTGTCTTAAAATGCTCACTGCTATATTTTTCCAGCGAAGTCAGAATATCCGTTTCTAGCAAAATCGTTGGGTGGCTGAACGTTAACACCGAAGTTCCTTGAATTAAAATTTGACTCGCTTTTGGGGGCTTATTGCCGGAGTTCCAGTGCTTTGAATGATGGTCTCGTCCCTCTTGAGACAAGGCAATCGTTTCATTAAACATGGGCTTTAACACCTTGTCGCGAATCAAACCTTGGATGGACAGGTCCATTTCAAAGTCTAGCTTGTCTTGAAGGTAACCTATTACATGCGAAGTCGCCGGTCGGTCTAAGTATAGCATAGGCAACACAACCTTTTCAAAAACCGCCAATGATTCAGAGCTTGGTTGAGGCAGTTTAATCGACTGAGGCTTGTCAAAAGTATTTTGTTCTTCATAACACAGTTTTTGAAAAACCTCTGCTGCAGGGCTGTTCAAATAAACTGCTTTCCCGGTGTTATATAGTTTATGCTGCCCAATAAGAACAAAAAAAATTCTGTTTGAATGTGGAGTATCATTGAGTTTCGAAAATAATTTTTCCAAAAACTTAATTTTCTTAGTTTCTTCCCCGTAGATGTTAAACACAAAAATTAAGATTTTCCCGTGTATCTTTTTTAAGAGCGGCAAGACTAAATAATCCAATTCCTCTTCAGTTAGATCCACCAACCAATTCATATTAAAAATGGCATTTTCCATAGGGTTCACTTCGTAGGACAGTCCGCCGTGCCTGTCTTTCCAAATTTGATAAAGGTTCTCCCTTATCTGGCCAATCACTTCAGATGGAAAAAATCTATCGGATACCCTTTGCCAAATCATGCTGACCTCTTGCCCGGAAATAATTGGCAATAGTTTACAGGCATGTTGGAGGAATTTTTCAGCTATAATTTCATTATGACTAATAATATTAATTAAATAACCGGTGTTTTTTTGATCACAGATCTGCTCAATGAGTCGGGCGGTCTCTGTCTCATAATTATAATAGACCTTCGAGTTTTTTGGAGGACAACCGAATAACCCTACCTCATTAGTGATCATAATTCTTAGTTATCAAAGATTTTTAAAAAAGGGTGCCTTATTCCTACCACCCCAACCCCCTCTGATCAATAAAAACCAACAGGACAAAAAAGGGGCACCAGGAGAGGTGAACGTTAAACAAACTTGGAATTTATGAGGGTGGGGGTCGTGGGTTCATTTTTTCTACCGTTCGTTACTTAAATTGAAAGAATACACTGGATAACTTTAAACCTAGCTCTGACTAAGGGGCGTTTGATACCCACCCCTTGTCTAGCCATTATACTTAATCTTTACTGCTCGCTAATCTCAGTGACCAGCATAACACAACCCTAAGGCGCCCGTAAAGCCCGGCGCAAGATTTTGCCGACGTTGGTCTTGGGGAGTTCGTCCATGAATTCGATGAACTTTGGGCGTTTGTAGCCGGTTAGGTTTTTGCGGCAATAGTCCATCACGTCACCAGCGGTGAGGGTCTTGTCTTTTTTGACCACGAAGATTTTCACAACTTCCCCTGCTTTTTCGTCCGCTACGCCCACAGCAGCGACTTCAAGCACGCCCTCGTGCAGGCTGACCACGTCCTCAATCTCGTTGGGGAATACATTGAACCCAGACACCAAGATCATGTCCTTTTTGCGGTCCACCAGCTTGATATAGCCTTCTTCGTTCATCTCGGCGATATCGCCGGTTTTCAGCCAGCCGTCTTTGGTGAAGACATGGGCGGTTTCTTCTTCTTTCTGCCAATACCCTTGGGTGACTTGAGGGCCTTTGATGCAGAGTTCCCCGGATTGCCCCTTCGGTACGGGGTTTTCGTCATCATCAAGCAGTTGCACTAAAGTCGAGCTGATCGGTAGCCCAATGAATCCGTTGAACTCTTGCAGGTTCGTTGGGTTGATGCAGGCAGCGGGGCTGGTTTCTGTCAGTCCGTAGGCCTCCAGCAACACATGGCCGGTCCGTTTCTGCCATTCTGTCGCTACCGAGCGGGTCACCGCCATTCCCCCGCCTAAAGCGATTTTGAGGGGTTTGAAATCAATCTCGTCAAACCCTGGCTGGTTCATCAACGCCAAAAACAGGGTGTTGACCCCGGTGAAGAAGGTGAACTTCCAGGCCTTCAGCTCTTTGATGAAGGCTGGGAAATCTCTTGGGTTGGTGATCAGCACGTTGAGCGAGCCGATCTTCGCCCCAAACAGGCAGTTGGCGGTCAAAGAGAAGATATGGTACAAGGGCAGCGGGGTGATCACCACTTCCTTGCCTTCTTCAAAGGTATGGCCGATCCAAGAGGAGGCTTGTAAGACGTTTGCCACCATGTTGCGGTGGGTTAAGATAGCGCCTTTGGAGACCCCGGTTGTCCCGCCGGTGTATTGCAGAAAGGCAATGTCTTCGCTGGCAATGGTCACCTTGGGCAGGCTCTGGCCTTGGCCAAGCTTCAAAGCTTTGAGCAGGGGTACAGTCCCCGCTAAATGAAAGGCAGGGACCATCCGCTTGACCCGCTTGACCACGAAGTTCACCAGATTTTTTTTCAATCCACCCAACAAATCGCCAATTTCGGTCAAGACGACCTGTTCAATCGGGGTGTTTTCGATGACTTGTTCTAAGGTGTGGGCAAAGTTGGTCAAGATGACAATCGCCTTGGCGCCAGAGTCTTTGAGCTGGTGCTCTAGCTCTCTAGGGGTGTACAGCGGGTTGACGTTCACCGCAATCAATCCGGTCCGCAGGATGCCGTACAAAACGACAGGGTACTGCAACAGGTTCGGCATCATGATTGCCACTCGATCGCCCTTGACCAGCCCTAACTTTTTGGTCAGGTAGCAGCCAAAGGCCTTGCTGAGGTGGTCGATCTCTCGGTAAGTGAGGGTCTTACCCATGTTGTGGAACGCAGGGCGGTCGCTGAACTTCAGGAACGCTTCGTCAAGCATCGCCGCCAAAGATCCATATTGGGACGGGTTGATTTCGTGCGGCACTTCTGCTTGGTATTGATTCAGCCAAGGCTTTAACATCGCTCCTCCTCTTCGGTGCGGACGGCGCAGCGTCGTGCTTTGCCATTTGATAACGTCAGAAATAAAATGTCACCAGAGACTGCTCGCTTACCGCACTCCCCGAGTCGGCTCGTCGGCGGCGTCAATCATGCGGTGGTTAATCAGAACTTTTTCTGCTTTAAGCCGCAAGTTTGCGGAAGCCAAGTTTTCTTCAATGCTCATGTCTGACCCAACAACACGGTAATAAATCCGGTCTTTCTTGTCTTGAGGTATTGGTGTGTATAAGGATACCAGATCTCGCATCAATCGGTCAGGTAAAATCACCTCAAAATGGTTTTCAAAATGGGCATTAAACACAATTTGTTTGATTTCGGGCCTGATTTTATAATATTTGGACTCCGCCGCTGCCCCGATCATCTGGAGGAAGTCTTCAACCTGGATCACCGGGGTTTCAAAGGTTTTTTGTTGCCAAGACAAAGCCAAGCGGTCGTTGTTCCCAGGTAGGTATTTACGGTTGATCCCGGTGAAGTTCACCGCAAAATCAAACCGGTTCGGGATCTTTAGCAGACGTTTTTCGTGGTAATACCGGTCCAAAATGCATTGACTGCGCAGCTGTATCTTATCAGGGCAGCCCAAAACTTCTGCTCTGATGTGATACCGGGCTACCTTGGGGTTGCCCTTGAGGTCTGCGATGCCAAAAAAAATCGTTTCGATGAGTTTAGGGTGGGAAAAATAGAAATTTTGTTCTTCAGAAAAAAAGCGTGTATAATCAACCGATTTCACACGCCGTTTATAAGCATTAATAGACTGAGAAAACAGACCATCTGCCTGCGCAACACCTCCCCAAAGAAGGCTTGAGGCGGTCAATAAACTCAGGACAATTCGCAACAATTTTACACTCCGTTAACAGCAATAACTTGTTTTTGGTTACAAAACGGTCTAGGATGTAGCTTAACCAACTCGCCGATTTGTTACAAGTTTTAAGCTACAGATAACAATATGAAGTGGATAACAAGACTTTTTTCCGTTGTGGTGTTTTTGGCCTCTTTTGGAGCGGCCATGTACCTTGGGTATAAACTATTTAAAGGGCCAGGTGACGACGATGGCTACTTATTTGGTGACGCCATGTACGACCCAGCCGATAAACAAGACCTCTACGAAGAGGAACCTGCACCTGTGGAAGAAGAGCAAGCGCCTGCTACTGAAATGGCAGGCCTTGAGCCACAGAGCCCTTTGGTCCATTAGCTCATTCGCTTTGAGCCTATTTCCTTAAGGACCGGACAAAGTTGTTCAGTCCCTCTTGTTTGAGTTCCCTTGACACAGTCCCTGCCGAATCTCTGGCATCATAAGGGCCTGCAACCACATGAAAACTTCCATTGTTTCGGTCCACCATAAAAGGAATCGAACCGTACCTAGAGCTCAGCCGCTGCTGGTATTGGCTCGCCTTGTTTTGGGTGCTGAACACCGCAACTTGAACCACCACTTGTTTGTATGGAGCTAACCCTTTTGAGGGGTCGTAGCTGTCAGGGTAGCTGAGCACTTCTAACTTGACAGGAGCGGTGCCTTTTTTGATGTAGTCCAGTCGCTCAGCAGCGGTCTGGGTCAGATCGATGACCCGGTCTTTTTTGTATGGCCCCCGGTCATTGATCCTCACCACCACAGACTTACCGTTATCCTGGTTGGTCACCCGAACCATGGTCCCCATAGGGAGGATTTTGTGGGCAGCGGTCATCCCGTTTTGGTTGTATCGTTCGCCGTTCGCTGTTTTTTTGCCATGAAACCCCGGTCCATACCATGATCCTTGGCCTGACATCTGCTCGTTTGAGGCGCTGGCCCCCCTGGCTGGCCTAGAGGCAAACTGAGGGCTGAACCCTGATGTAGTCGCTGGCTTAAGGTCCGGTTTGGCTGTGGACTGGAAGTCTGGAGTGAAGTTGTTCTGGGCCTGCATGGGCGCCATTGGGCTGACTCTAGGGCTGTTCCCATAGTTACGGGTCTTAGGGAAAAACCCTGGCTGGTGCTGCGCTTGGGACTCAATCGGCTGTTCCCAGTTTGTCGGGGTGTAAAATTCGGTCTTTTGTGGCTTGGCAGTCATGCAACTGCTGGCCAATAACATCGAAACAGGGATCAATAAGTGAAGCGTTTTCATGGCAGGTAGCTTTGGAGCGAGGTTTTTTTTTGTCAGCTCTGACCAATGCGAATTCTCTGCCAAAGTTTAGCTGGGCCGTGAAAGTACAGCAAGTCAATTCACCAGACCTTTGGTTAGTGGGGTTCATGAGGGGGGCTTTTTGGGTGCTTCGTAAACTTGGTGCAGGGGGCTTGCCGGGGTTGGCTGGAGTCGGTAGTTTCAGGGGATGCACTCTTTCGCTTGGTTTTGGCTGGCAAAGGTCCCACCTATCATAAACTCTTGATGAATACACCACAAAAAATCTTGGTTCGGACCCCAAACTGGCTGGGGGATTTGATGATGGCGACGGCGTTCTTGCGGGCGTTGTTGAAGCAGTTCCCCGATGCTCAAGTCGATCTATTGGTTAAAAAGGGGTTTGAGTCTATCCCGCTGCCCCACCGAGGGGAGGTGTTGGTGTTTGATTCTTCCCTTGGGGTCAAAGCCATGGCGAAGCAGCTCAAGGGCCGGTATTACAGCCATGGGTACTTGCTCACCCCGAGCTATTCCTCGGCGTTGATGTTTTTTTTAGGTGGGATCAAAACCAGGGTTGGGCTCAAGGGGCAATTTGGCCGGTCAATGTTGCTCAACCAAGTCCCCAAACAAGTGATTGAGGAACGAGGCCAGCATATCTCCAAAGAGTACCAATTGCTGTTAGACCCAACCGGCAACACGGAGCCGGGGTTGCCGGGGCTAGCGTTACCCAAAGGGTGGAGCGATGGGCTGTTGCACGGCGGTTTGAACCTCAAGCCGGGGTTTGTGGCGATTGCGCCAGGGGCGGTTTATGGTCCGGCAAAACGATGGCCTTATGAACATTATTTGGGGCTGATCCACCGGTTACATGTAGCGGGAGAGAGGGTGGTTATTTTGGGCCAAGAAGGGGACTTCCCTTTGGAAACCACCGAAGCGGAAAACCTCACCGGCCAAACCAGTTTATTGGAGCTGATCGCTTTGTTGTCCCGGTCCAAGGTGCTGGTCAGCAACGACTCCGGGGCGATGCACATCATGGCCGCCCTGCGAAAACCCCAGGTAGCGGTCTTTGGCTCCACCTCCACCTTGTGGACCAGCCCAACCAACCCCAAGGCCCGTGTGGTCAGCCTACACCTAGACTGCGCCCCCTGTTTCAAGCGGGTCTGCCCCTACGGCCATTACAAATGCCTGCACCAGATCGACCCCGAATTGGTGTTCGACGCCTACCTAGACGCCACCGGCCAACCGGCAGAACTGGCGGATAGCTGAGGGAAGGCGGGTTTCCCCTCCGGCACTGCCAAAAAGCCTAGCCCCTGAAACAAAGGAACGAGTAGACTTTTCAAGCCAATTCTAACATTAAAAACTGTCCAAAGAATGGGGACAGGTCAAGGTAGAATGACCTGTCCCCATTCTTTGGACAGCTTTTTGGGGCAAGGTCGGGGGCTGAGAATCAGAGGGCCTTTCATTGACAATGGAGGGCAAAGAAAGCTAGGTAAACAAAGGCTTTGCCCTCTTTTATATCGCCTCCATGAGGCCCACGTCACGATGGTTCACCATGTTTGTTCGTCCTCTTGTTTTGCCCTTGGTTTTGGGTTTTTGTTGGTTTTCAACAGGCCTTTTTGCTGCGGACACCCTGAAAATAGGGGTTGCCGGTGCCTTGTCTGGTGATTTAGCCCCCTATGGGATACCGCCCAAAAATGCGGTGATCTTGGCGGCAGAGCAGCTGAACCAACAAGGCGGGTTGCTGGGCCAGCAGGTGGAAATCATCGCTGTGGATGACGCTTGCAAGCCGGAAATGGCGACAAACGCTGCGAACAAATTGGTCGCTTCGGAGGTGGTCGCTGTGATTGGGCACATTTGCTCTGGGGCCACCAAAGCTGCGCTGCCCATTTACGCTGCGGCACACCTGCCGGTGATCAGTCCTTCGGCGACCAGCCCCGAACTGACTCTAGACGGTGCCTACCCTTTGTTTTTTCGAACCATCCCCCATGACGCCGCCCAAGCGGTGGTGCAGGCGGATTTCATCAAAGATGTCTTGAAGGCCAAAACCGCCGTGGTGGTCCACGATAAAGGGGACTATGGCAAAGGGTTGGCTTTGTTGGTGGCGGAAGAGTTAAAAAAACGCCACGTCAAAGTGCTGATGGTTGAAGGGGTAACCCCCGGTGCGGTGGACTATTCAGCGTTGATCCGCAAGATCAGACGAGCGAAGCCCGACGTGGTCGCCTACGGTGGATACCACCCTGAGGCCACCAAAATTGTCACCCAGGCCCGAAAACGGCGGATACATGCCTCCTTTATTTCTGGAGACGGGATCAAAGACCCTTCCTTTTTAAAAATTGGCCGTCAGTATGTAGAAGGTTATTACGCCACCAGCCCTAGGGACCTAGGCAAAATCCGGTTGACTCAGCAGGTCACCGAAGATTTGGCGAAACGAAACCAACGGCCTGGAAACTTCGGCTTGCAGGCCCATGCCGCTTTTTCTGCATTGGTCAACGCCATCAAGGCCGCTCAGTCCACAGACCCGGATAAAATCAAACAGCAGCTGCAAAGCCAACAAGTCGAAACAACCCTGGGCAGCATCACCTTTGACCCCATGGGGGATGTGGTGGGTGCCGGGTTCTCGGTGTATCAAGTCCAGAACCATGAGTTCGTGGACCTTCACTTCCAGCTCAAGTAGCCACTCATGCCGGAATGGGCCTCTTATCTTGTTGAAATCTTTTTTTCTGGGCTGACTCGGGGCAGTATCTACGCCTTGATTGCGCTGGGATACACCATGGTCTACGGGATTTTGGGGCTGATCAATTTTGCCCACGGGGAGGTCTATATGATCGGTGCCTTTGTGGGGTTGATTTTTGCCAGCCTGTTTTCGATTATGGGCCTGCCGATTTGGGCGATTTTTGTGCTGGCTATGTTGGCGGCGATGGTCTGGTCTGGTGCTTATGGGTACACCATCGAGCAGGTCGCCTACAAACCCCTGAGGAAGGCCCCTCGTCTGGCTCCGTTGATCAGCGCCATTGGCATGTCTATTTTCCTCAGAGAGTATGTGATCCTTGCACAGTCCGCCGATTTCCGGGCGTTCCCGGCCATGTTTGAGTCTTTGCCTGATTTAGGGGACTTCGGTGACTTCCTCCAGCCTTCTGAGTTGGTGATCATCACCACTGTTTTTGTGGTGCTGGCGGGGTTATTTTACCTGATTAAATTCACCAAAACAGGCCGTGCCATGCGGGCGATTGCCCAAGACCGGGAAATGGCCATGTTGCTGGGGGTGGACGCTGACAAAGTGATTTCGATGACCTTCATCCTGGGCTCCGCACTAGCGGCCATTGGGGCGGTGTTGATCAGCACCCAAATGGGTCAAATCAACTACAACATTGGCTTCATCGTGGGGATCAAGGCGTTCACCGCTGCGGTGCTCGGGGGCATCGGCTCGATTGGTGGAGCGGCTTTAGGTGGTTTGGTTTTAGGGCTCACCGAGGCCTTTGCGGCAGGGTACTTGTCCTCAGATTACGAAGATGTATTTGCCTTCATGGTGTTGGTGTTGATCTTGATCTTTAAGCCGTCAGGGCTGTTGGGCAAACACCATGTGGAGAAGGTATGAAAACCCTCTGGCTACGCAGTGCAATGATCGGCCTTTGGTTCGCCTTCCTGACCCTTCCTCTGGTTGGCTTTCGGACCGATTTTTTGGAAAAAACCTTTGAATTTCGGCCCTGGCCCCTGTTGGGGGTCTTTGCGGTGACCAGTTTGTTTGCCTTTGGCTGGTCCTTTATTTCCAGTCGTCCGGCGGAGGAAAAGGGCCTTTTTGAAGCCTTTGGCCCCGTCTCTGGGGTGCAACAACGGTTGACCAGCAAGCCCACCCTGTTGGTGCTCTTGGCGTTGATGCTGGTGTTGCCTTTGGTGACTTCGGGCTACCAAACCGGGATCTTAATCACAGCGTTGACTTACATTGTCTTAGGGCTAGGGCTCAACATTGTGGTCGGGGTCGCTGGGCTGCTTGACCTGGGGTACGTCGCTTTTTACGCTGTCGGGGCATACTCTTACGGCCTCTTGAGCCAACAGTTTGACCTAGGGTTTTGGGTGGTGTTGCCGGTCGCTGGGGTGTTGGCCGCTTTGCTGGGGATCTTGCTGGGCATCCCGGTGTTGCGGCTCCGAGGGGATTACCTAGCGATTGTCACCCTGGGCTTCGGGGAAATCATCCGCTTGGTGTTAGAAAATTGGGGCGAGGTCACCGGTGGTCCCAGTGGGATTTCCGGGATTGAAAAACCCTCCATTCCTGGTGTGACCTTAGACTTCCAACAACAAAACCAGTTTTTGTATTATTTGATCCTAGGGCTCGCCTTCCTGGCTATTTGGGTGAACCACCGGTTGCAAAACAGCCGTTTAGGTCGCTCCTGGTTGGCACTGCGGGAAGACGAAATCGCTGCGGAAGCGATGGGGATCAACTTGACCCAAACCAAGCTGAAGGCCTTTGCGCTGGGTGCCTTTTGGGCCGGTGTGGTGGGGGTGTTTTTTGCCGCCAAGTCCAGCTTCATCAACCCGGCGAGTTTTACTTTTCATGAATCGGCGATTATTTTATCCATCGTGGTGCTTGGGGGCATGGGTTCCATTGTCGGGGTGGTGATTGCGGCGGTGTTGTTGATCTTGTTGCCTGAGTACCTGCGGTTTTTGCAAGAATACCGGATGTTGATCTTTGGGGCGGTGATGGTCTTGATGATGGTCTTTCGGCCTGAAGGGTTGATCAAAAACCCCCGGCCTTTGTACCGAATCCCCAAAAAGGACGGCCCCTCATGAGCCCGGTGCTGTCGGTCACGGGGCTGAGCAAAAGTTTCGGGGGAATCCACGCACTCAAAGCGGTGGATTTGCAAATCAACCCCGGGCAGATCGTGGGGCTGATCGGGCCGAATGGGGCAGGGAAAACCACCTTTTTTAATTGCCTCACCGGGGTGTACCAAGCGGACCAAGGCTCTGTGGCCTTAGAAGGGGCGGAGTTGGTCGGGAAACGGCCAGACCAGATCAACCGCATGGGTATCGCCCGGACCTTCCAAAACATCCGGTTGTTTTCCAAGATGCGAGTGATTGAGAATGTGATGGTTGGCCGCCATGGGGTGACTCAGCAAGGGCTGCTCTCCACCATTTTTAAGACCAAAAAAATGGTGTTAGAAGAGCAAGAAACCTTGGAAAAATGCGCCGAACTGCTCAAATGGGTGGGGCTAGAGGGCCAAGAGAACCGGCTTGCTGATCAGCTGGCCTACGCCGATCAACGTCGGCTTGAAATCGCTCGGGCGTTGGCTTCAGAGCCGAAAGTGTTGATGCTAGACGAACCTGCCGCAGGGATGAACCACACGGAGACCGCCGATTTAGACCAGCTGATCCTGGCCATCCGGGAACAAGCCTCGGTCGCCGTGTTGCTGATTGAACACGACATGCGGCTGGTGATGAACTTGAGCGAAAAAATTCTGGTGATGGACCAAGGGGCCAAAATCGCCTTTGGTTCCCCGGCAGAGATCCAAAGCAACCGGGCGGTGATTGCCGCCTATTTGGGCCAGGAGGTGTGACTTGTTGGAGCTGAAGGGGATCAAAGCGGGTTACGGGAAAATCCAAGCGTTGCATGGGGTTGATGTTCAGGTGCCACAAGGGGAGATCGTGGCCTTGATTGGGGCGAACGGAGCCGGTAAAACCACGGTGTTAAACACCATCAGCGGATTGATTAAACCTGGGGTAGGGGAGCTTAGTTATTTGGGCCAATCCCTTGTGGGGCTGGCTCCACACCAAATTGTTAAGCTAGGGATATCCCATGTCCCCGAAGGTCGCCGAATCTTTGGCGATTTTTCAGTTGCCGAAAATATCGAAATGGGAGCATTCCTGAGGACCGACAAAGTTGGTATTATAAAAGACAAGGAATACTGTTTTGAACTGTTCCCAATTTTGAAAGAACGGCATAAACAAAGAGCAGGTACCTTATCCGGTGGGGAACAGCAGATGTTGGCCATTTGCCGGGCGTTGCTGGCAAGGCCTAAGTTGTTATTGCTAGACGAACCTAGCTTGGGGTTGGCCCCCTTGGTGATTCGTCAGATTTTTGACATGATCACAAGGATCAACCTGGAAAACCGGACCACCATTTTTTTGATTGAACAAAACGCCCATTTAGCGTTGAAAACCGCCCATCATGCTTACGTGTTAGAAAGCGGATTGATCACTTTAGCCGGACCTGCCCAAGACTTATTGGGAGACCCGAACATCCAAAAAGCCTACTTGGGTATCTCCGATTAGCCTCGTCCCTCGTGTAACGATGAACAGCATGAACGATCAAGTTGAACCAGAAGTCCGTGAGGGAATCGACCGGCTTTCTCGCAAATTTTTTGTAGGCCCTGGGGATGACCAGACCTTCAAGAAATGGGGAGAACAGGCGGTGGACCTCGCTTTGGATTGGCTCAAGAACCCAGAGCAACAAAAGATCCATGCGAACATCGGCTTGGTTGAGCTGGCGGCGTTGTTTTCTGAGACCGAGTTGCCCTCCCAAGGGATGGAAATCCAAGAGGTGTTTCAAGAATGCAAACGGGACATCTTAGACAACTCGGTGCGGATCAATAACCCCAGGTACATCGGCCACATGACCACCGTGACCCCATGGTTCATGGTGGTGGTGGATATTTTGACCTCGGCGATCAACCAAAACCAAGTCAAAATTGAGACCGCCTTGGCGTCTAGCTTTGTGGAACGCCAGACCTTGGCGTGGATGCATTCCTTGGTGTTCCAAAAATCAAAAGCTTATTACGACAAAGTGATCCAGGAACGTGGTGTCACCTTGGGGAACATGACCTCAGGTGGCACCCTGGGCAACCTCACCGCTCTAGCGGTCGCTCGGGAGTCTCGGTTGCCTGGGATTCGGCAGCGAGGTTTTTTCCCGGTGTTTGCGGAGTCGGGGTATAAGGATGTGAAGATTTTAGCCTCTCGGCGGGTCCATTATTCGGTGGCCAAGTCTGCCGCTATTTTGGGCCTCGGGGAAGAAGCGGTGGAGACTTTAGAGGTGGACTCCAACAACCGGTTGAAGGTTGATGTGTTGCAACGCCGTATCACCGAACTCAAAGCCCAAGGGACCTTGATCTTAGCGGTGGTCGGTATCGCAGGGACCACCGAAACCGGGAACATTGACCCCTTGTCAGCGATCGGCGATATCTGCAAAAAAGAGAAAATCTGGTACCATGTAGACGCCGCTTGGGGTGGGGCGTTGTTGCTCTCGGAAGAGCTGGGGAAGAAATTAGCAGGGATCGAAAAGGCGGACTCTGTGGTCCTGGATGGTCACAAGCTGTTTTACCTCCCGATCAACCATTCGATGGTGTTGTTTAAGGAAGAAAGCAGCTTGGACCTGTGGCGGCATAACGCCCGGTATATCCTGCGTAAAGGGTCGGTGGATATTGGGCAGACCAGCTTCGAGGGCTCTCGGCGCTTTAATTCGTTGAAGCTTTGGTTTTCTTTGAAGATGTTGGGCCGTCAGGGCTATCACTTGTTGCTCAAACAATCCCTACACCTGACGGATCTGCTGGCTGCTTTGCTGGATAAAGACGCCGATTTTGAACGATGTTCAAACCCCGGTATCTGCATCTTGACCTACCGGTTTGTCCCTCAAGGCTTAGCGAAACAGTTGAAAATCGCAATGGACGCTGGGCAGGCCGAACCGGTGAACGAAATCAATGAAAAAATAAATGATATCAATGTAGAGCTTCAAAAACAACAACGAGAGCGAGGCAGCAGCTTCATCAGCCGCACCCGGCTGGAATCGACCCCTTACCCAGAAGAAATTGTGGTCCTCCGGGCGGTGTTGACCAACTTGTTGACCAAAAGCGAGTTCTTGGTGGAGATCCTAGAGGAACAACGTGCCATTGGTTACCAAGTCGCTGAGGAGCAGAGAGGGTAAGCTTGCCAAAACCGGGTAAAACCGCTATGTTAGGCCCCTTAACTACTTCTATTCCTCTCGCTTTAAGGATTTTGTTGAACCAAAGTGCCTACGACCCCATGCCTCGACATGTGGGTATCATCATGGACGGAAATGGTCGCTGGGCTCAGCAACAAGACCAGCCCCGAGTCTATGGCCACAACAACGCCACGAACGCCGTGCAAACCACGGTGGAGACTGCTGCTGACCTTGGGGTCGAAGTGCTGACCTTGTTCGCCTTTTCTACAGAGAACTGGAAGCGACCAGCGGCGGAAATCGACGCTTTGATGGAACTGTTCACCGCTTATCTTCAAGATGAATTACCTCGGTTGATGAAAAACAACATCCGTTTGACCACCATTGGTTCAAAAGGACGTTTGCCTGATGCAGTCACCGAGCTGCTAGCCTCCTCGATTGACACCACAAAAAACAACTCCGGTATGGTCCTCTGCTTAGCGGTGGATTATGGTTCTAGGGATGAAATCACCCGAATGACTGCCAGCTTGGTAGCCTCAGCGGCGAAGGGCGAGCTGTCCCCCGAAGATGTGACCGAAGCGTTGATCGAAGCGAACTTGGACACTGTAGGCTTACCTGAGTTAGACTTGGTGATCCGTACCTCTGGGGAGCAGCGACTGTCTAACTTCTTGCTTTGGCAGGCTGCTTACGCCGAATTCTATTATACCGATACCCTGTGGCCAGACTTTGATGAGGCGTCCTTCAAAGAGGCCTTACTGGCCTATTCAAAACGAAACCGCCGGATAGGGGCCATCCATGGCACGTAGCGAAACGCAGACCCGTGTCATCACCGCAACAGGGCTCGCTCTGTTTTCTTTAGTCTGGTTGTTTGTGGTCTCAGAATCCCTGTTTTTGGGGATTGCGCTGATGGTGTTGCTGCTTTGTGTTCAGGAGTACCGAACGATCATCAGCTCTAAAGGGATCGTCGTACAGCCAGTGATTTTGTTTGGTACCGCTTTGATGGGCTTCACGGCCTGCTATTTTTATAGCAAAGGAGTTGCACAAACCGGTCACTTAGCGTTGTTGTTCACGGTGCTCAACCCAGTTGTCTACAGCCTGCTGCGCACCAAAGACAAAAAGCGTCAGCTAGTCATCTATTTTGGCTCCTTGTTGTGGTTCGTGCTGCCTCTGTTTCTGATGGTTTATCTACGAACCACCCCGACCATGCCGATTGGCCCTAAGCTGATCATCTGGATGGTGCTGGTGGTTGCCGTCAATGATGTGGCCGCTTACTTCGGGGGCCGCCGTTTTGGTAAGACCCCATTGGCCCCAAAAATCAGCCCCAAGAAAACCCGAGAAGGTAGTTTCTGCGGCCTGTTGGGCGGCCTGTTGGTTGGTTTTGCCGCACAACCCTATTTGTTCCCTTTTGCTGAGTACTGGGAGTTGTTGTTGTTGATTTTGGTGATTGTGCCGGTTTCTCAGGCTGGTGATTTGGCCGAGTCGGTGTTTAAACGAAAATTTGGTGTCAAGGACTCTGGGACGATCCTGCCCGGTCATGGCGGCATGTTAGACCGATTTGATGCGATGCTGTTTGCGCTCCCTGCTTTTGGGATTTTGATTTACGCCTTAGGGCTGGAGCAACGATGGTGAACCGAAGCGGATTGTTGATTTTAGGCTCCACCGGCTCCATTGGCCGGTCTACCTTGAGCGTTGTCCAAGAAAACCCTGCTGAGCTGAAAGTGGTTGGTTTATCTTGCCACTCTAGCATTGAGGCCTTAGCCGCCCAGGTGAGGCAGTTTCACCCCGAGGTGGTTTGTGTTGGCCCTGGCAGAGGTCAGGAACTCAAAGAACGTCTCGATGGCGAGGCCTTACCGACCATTTTAGAAGGAGAATCCGGGCAAGCGGAGTTCGCTGGCTGGCCCCAAGGGGATACCTTGGTAGCTGCGATGGTCGGCGCTGCGGGGATCAAGCCGGTTTTGGCGGGGATTGCTGCTAAAAAAAGGATTGCTTTAGCGAACAAGGAAACCATTGTGCTCGCTGGCGAATTGATCATGAAAGCTGCGAAGGACGCCGGGGTTGAAATTTTGCCGGTGGATTCGGAGCATAACGCAATCGCCCAGTCCTTAGCGGGCAGCAAACGGGCAGACCTCAGCCACATCACCTTGACTGCGTCCGGCGGGCCATTCCGTACTTGGGACAAAGAGCGGTTTGAGACAATCACTTTAAAAGACGCACTGAACCACCCGAATTGGTCTATGGGCGACAAAATCACCATTGATTCTGCCACCATGATGAACAAAGGGTTGGAGGTGATTGAGGCCAAATGGCTGTTTGGCTTGGAGCCCAGCCAAATCAAGGTCGTGGTCCATCCCGAATCCATCGTCCATTCCATGGTGACCTACAAAGACGGCAGCAGCATCGCCCAGTTGGGGGAACCTGATATGCGGGTGCCCATTGCTTATTGCCTCGGTCAAAAAGGCCGATTGAAGTCTGGGGTGAATTCTTTGGACTTGGCTCAAAAAGGTAGTTTGACCTTTTTTGAGCCAGACTATGAACGGTTTGGTTGCCTTAAATTGGCTTTTGACGCATTGCAGTTTGGCGGCGGTGCCCCGGCTGCGCTCAACGGCGCAAACGAAGAATTGGTGGCTTTGTACTTGAACGAAAAAATCCATTTCACCGATATCAGCCGCCGGCTGAGCAGACTGTTACTCCAGTTTCAAGAACAAAAAGGCCTGGGCCAGCTTCCGGCTTACTTAAACACAATGACCTCACTAGAAGACGCCCTGGCGGCGGACTCATGGGGCCGAACCTGTATATTAGAGCGTTAAGATGATCATCACCGTTATCACCTTTTTATTGGTCCTCAGTCTGTTGGTTTTTGTCCACGAATTGGGCCATTACCTTGGCGCACGGGCCGTTGGGGTCAAGGTGTTGGAGTTTTCCATCGGCTTCCCGCCCAAGGTTTTTGGGAAAAAGGTTGGGGAAACTGAGTACATGTTGGGAGCCATACCCATTGGCGGTTATGTCCGGCTGTTGGGGCAAGACCCTTCGGACGAAGACCCAGAGCAACCAGGGAACTACGCAGGCAAGAGCAAAATCCAGCGGTTTGTGATTTTGGTCGCAGGGCCGTTGATGAACCTGCTGTTTTGTTGGCTGATCTTCAGTTTCATGTTCATGACCGGTGTCGAACGATATGCGTATTTAGGGACACCAGCGAAGGTTGCTTCAGCTGAATCAGGGACTGCAGCTGCATCGTCAGGGCTGCTGCACGGCGATGTGATCATCGCCGTGGACGGCTTGCCGACCAAGAATTGGATGGAAGTGGAAAGCCGGTTGGCTGAGAACAGCTCGATTGTCCAGCTTCAAGTGATGCGCAAAGGTCAGCGCCTCAACATTGAAATTGATCATGGATTTTCAGGGAAAAAGGGGTTTGGATTGGCCCCGTGGGTCAGTCCGGTATTAGGCCAGCTTGCTCCCGGATTCCCGGCCGATCTAGCGGGGCTTGAGACAAGGGACCTGATTGTGACCATTGGGGGGCAGAAAATCACCCAATGGAACGATATCACGTCAACTTTACAGAAAACCAAAGATTCGGATGTCGAGATTGTAGTATCACGTGAGGGGCAGTTGGTGAGTGTCCGACTCAACCCAGTCTTGAGCCAGTCTGGGACGAACTATATTATCGGGGTTAACCAACCCACAGATCGACAAAGCTTCGGTTTCAGCGAATCCGCCTCAAAAGGGTACAATCAGGCGGTTTCATTGAGCCACAAAACTTTGGATTTGGTGGGGAAACTGTTCACTGGCAGGGCTAGCATTGACTCGTTGGGTGGCCCGATTATGATTGCCCAAACCGTTGGCAAGGCGGCAAAAAATTCTTCAAGCGAACTTCTTGCCTGGATGGGCTTTATCAGTCTACAATTGGGCATTTTTAACTTACTCCCTATCCCGGCCCTTGATGGCGGGCACATCATGTTTCTTATTCTAGAAGCGATTCTAGGTAAACCTTTGAAGCAAGCAGTGCGGGAAAAAATTCAACTGATTGGGTTTTCTACCCTTTTATTGTTGATCATCTACATCTCAATTCAAGACATCATCCGGCTTTAGGCTAATCAGTTATGGAAAATGCAAAAATATTAATTTACGGAACTGGGATAGTCGGGATTTTTTTTGGCGGTATGCTGGCCAAAGCTGGGCTGGCAGTAACATTTGCGGACCGACCAGAACGTGCTGAACATCTGAACGAAACCGGTTTGGAAGTCCAGAGTATGGACGGGTCGTTCACGATCGATGCCGATATCGTAAGCGATTTAAGCGAAGTAGAGCCACAAGATTTTATCCTGATCTGCGTGAAGGCGATCCACACCTATGAAATCGCTCTTAATTTACTACCGATTTTAAAGCCCTCGACCGCTGTGTTGAGCTTCCAAAATGGTTTGGAAAACGAAAATATCCTTTCTGAGTTGCTGGGTCCGAACTTAGTGATGGGCTCTGTGTTGTTGTATCATGGCAAGCTTGAAGAAGGGTACCGCTCCGTGCAGGTCTCGCCAGCTCAAGTGATTTTTGGGGAGCTAGACCACCAGCCAAGCGAACGGGAAGAATGGTTGTCATCCATCTTTTCCAAGGCCGATATTGACCATGTGGTCAGCCACCATATCAACCAAAAGATATGGGAACATTTCATTTGGAACAGCGCTTTCAACAGCATCGCGGCACTGACCAACAGCACGGTCCGTGAGATCATCGAACACCAAGCAGGCTACGCTACCGTAGAAAAGATGATGCGGGAAATGATCCGGCTGGCTGCGGCAGAAGGGGTGAACGTTGGACTGACTTCGTTAGAAGAGTTAAACCGGGAACAAAGCAAATATTCTCATGTCAAACCGGCGATGTTGCAGGATATTGAGGCGGGACGCAGGCCTGAGCTGGAGCCCATGCTTGGTATCGTGATTCGCAAGGCCAAACGGTTAGAAATTTCCGCTCCAGTCTGCAACAGCCTGTACAACCTGTTGCAGCTAGTCTGCACCCATCTGGACACCGAAGGATGAGCAATAACCCTTGGGGACTTTCTAATTATTTTGGCCCGATCCCTGACAGCCCCTTTTTTGAGACACTGCTCAAAGACTTGGACAGGCCGATGGATGCGATCAGCCGGATCAGACCGGGGATCGAACAATTTTTTGTTGGCCGCAATTCCCAAGGGGTGCTGCGGGCACACCGCTGTGCAGATTTGCCAGAGATGGGTTACCAACAAGAACACACCCAACAGTTGGGCGAAGATTTTGTAGACCTTGAGTTTAATATCTTCATCGGGGTCGGCACGGTGGTCGAAGCCGGTGCGATGATCAAGCCTAATTCGGTGATTGAGTCAGGCTGCCAGATTCGTCAAGGGGCTTATATCCGGGGCGATTTTTACGCAGCAGAAGGCTCTGTGATTGGGCACACCACAGAAGTGAAAAACACGGTGTTTTTTAATCACGTTGAAGCGGGGCACTTTACCTATGTTGGGGATAGCCTGATCGGGGCAAACTCAAACTTAGGGGCTGGGACCAAGGTTTCCAACCTAGAGTTCCGTAGCTTTGAGCAAAAACAAAAAGAAATCTTCCCTGAAATGTTCTTACCCTTTGAGGGTGAAAACCTAGCTACTGGTTTATCAAAGTTCGGCGCAGTGCTCGGAGAAGGCACCGAAACCGGTTGTAACTCCGTGATCAGCCCGCTGGTCCTCTTAGGCCGTGACTCCTGGGTCCTACCCAACCTCTGCCTACCCAAAGGCGTTTACCTGCCAGAATCAAAAATATACAGCTACCAGTCCGCCAAGGCCCTACGCTTGTAAGTTTCTTGCCCACCGCCTTAAGCTGGTGGGTGCGATGTTTCAGGCTCTTATTTTTCTCCTTGAAAACCAGACCTTGCCTCGTAATCACAAATTCAGGATACCCCTTTGGGTCAAGGTGCTGATCAGGCTGGCGATGTTGGGGGCGTCTAGTTTTTCCATCATGTTGCGACGGTGGCACTCGATGGTCCGGGTGGAAAGTTTTAAGGTGGACGCAATTTCTTTGGTGGTCAGGCCCTTGGCCAAGTGTTGCACAATCCGTTTTTCGGTGGCGGTGATGTAGCTGATTTTGGGCCAGATCCCTGTGGTGAGACTTTTCTTCACTTGGGTCGCGATATCGGTGGGTATGGTGCTAGAAAAGTAGGGCGCTTTGCCGGACAAAACCTCTTCCACCCCTTGGAACACTTCGCTTAAGTCGGATGTTTTGCTGATGAAGCCAGAGGCGCCTTGCTGGAAGGCTAGATAGACATTGTCGGTGTCCCGGTGGCTGCTGAGCATGATGACTTTGGCGGTGGGGCATTGTTCCTTGAGCTGCATGAGCAGGGCGATACCGTCGATCTCAGGCATGCCGATATCCATCAAAACCAAGTCGAAGCTCAAGGTAGAAGCGACTTCCAAAAAAGTCAGGCCCTCCGTATAAATGCTGGGGACTGTATAGTTTTCATGTTGCTCCAAAGCGGCACGCATGGTCGCCGCTGTCAGCATTTCATTTTCAATCAGAATGATTTTTGGCATCTGACGCCCTACCCTGTTACCTGTGTATCGGTCTTTCAAAGAGGCCTGTATGGTTACTCCCTTCGGTGCCTCCTGCCCAACCTTGGCTTTACTTTACCGAGTCTCCGAAATATGGCAAGAATACTCTACCTTAAGTAGCTATAAAGCTGTGCAAGCTCTCATCAATCGTCTTCAAAATCAACTTTGGTATGTTCATTGTGCAAAAGTTATTGTTGTCGGTTGTTTTTGTTGCTTTACAGCTCACTTGGGTGAACTCGGCCTTTGCCTTCGATATCCCGCAAGGGGAGTTTGAGCAGATTGCCCTCGCCAAACAAAGCCAGTATTACGTCAGCCCTGATTTAACCTCGGCAGTTCAGCATGCCCGCTCCGACTTTAAAGAGGGGCGTTTTATCCCCTTTCAACCAGGAGCCTATTCAAGGGGATTTTACACCAAACCCATGTGGGTCACCTTTGAATTACACAACCCGCAGGCAGAGCAGGTGAACCTGCTGGTCGAGTTCCCCTTCCCAACCCTAGAAAAAGTCGCTTTTTACGGACCTGAAGATACGGATTCGGGCCACGCAAGGCGCTCAGGGATGTTGTACCCAAGAGAAAAGAAGGAATTCCAAACTGACGGGCATGTGTTTTCGATCCAGCTGGCCGCCGGACAAACCAAACGTTATTTTTCCGTGATCCAAACAGGCAGCGCCATGGTGCTGGAACCTCGGCTGTGGAGAGCCTCGGGCTTCCTTCAAAAGGAAACAAAGGAACAAGCCATATGGGGTGCCTATTTGGGCATATCGCTGCTCGCCTGCCTGCACTTCTTGCTGCTATATTGGGTGATGCGGGACCGAACCTATCTCTATTTTGTTTTATACCACCTCGCCGTTTTGATTTATTTTGTAGGGGCCAAGGGGTTGATGGTTGGGACTCCCTATCTGGTGAGTTACACCAACCTGTTTGCTTTGATCATTGCGGCTGTTGTTTTTCAGTTGTTTTATAAAAATCTAATTTTCCCTGGGGACAGCAGTCCGCTCATCCTTTGGATATACAGAGGGTATATCCTTGTTTGCGGGGTCGTCCTTGTGTTGGTCGCTTTTTTACCTCGATATCAAGCCGGGAAGCTGACGATTCTATTTATAGCCATGGTGATGGTTTTTTCACTGTTTACTTTTGTGGTCGGCGTGATCAAAAAGAGCCCCTTTGTGTGGGTTTTCTTGGTGGCTACCCTGTTGCAGTCGGTTTTGCGGGTATGGTTTTATGCTCTGATGACGGTAAAGGGAGACAGCGCAAACACATTTTCCTTCTCTCAGATACAAATGGGCGGGATTTTTGAAATCACAGTTTATGTCGCTGCTTTGACCTATGCGGTGTATCGATTGCGCTCCGAAAAAAACTTAGCTTTGTCAGAGGCGGTTCTGGCGAAGGGCAACTTGCTGGCCCAAGAAAAGGCTCATTCAGCCAAGTTAGCCGCCGAAGTCCAATTGGCCACCTCCGCTTTGAACCAGGCGAACCAAGCCAAAGACCGTTTTTTCTCTCTACTGGCCCACGATATCCGAGGCCCCATTGGTAGTTTGTCTGCGATGTTCAATCAGGTGCTAGGGACTGAAAAAGATTTAACCCAAGAGTTGCTTCTAATCCTTCGGAAAACTACCGGGGGGCTGCACCAGATGATGGAAGACTTACTCGACTGGGCGAGGAGCCAAATGGGGGACATGCGGTTTGAGCCAGAGCCGGTCCGGTTATGCGATGTAGTGGATGCTGTGGAAAGACTGCTGACTTCGCAAATCAGACACAAAGATTTGGACATCATCATTGAGGTGCCCCAAACTGTCTGGGTTTATGCGGACGTACAAAGCCTGACTACAGTGATCCGTAACCTCTTCGCCAATGCCACGAAGTTTGTTCCTCCTGGGGGGCAAATTCGTTTATCCGCCCAAACCCAAGGCGATACAGTGAAGTTTATCTGCCAAGACACAGGGCCAGGAATCCCCGAAGAACTGCTGCCTCACCTCTTTGAAATCAGCTCCGATCAGCGCAGTGATCTAGTGACTGTTGACGGACAGGGAACCGGCCTGGGGCTGATCCTCTGTGCTGAATTCATCGAAAAAAACCACGGAGAGATTGGGGTGGATTCCCAGTTTGGGCAGGGCAGCCGTTTTTGGTTCACCTTGCCTGCTGGAGAGCCGCAGGAGCGGTAGGGAGATTTTCTGGGGGTTCCACTCACAGGCGTGTTGTTTTCACAGAACAAGCCCCGAGGCACAAGGGAAAGGTTGGGACCGACATTCCTTCCCCTCTTTCTTGTGCCCCGTCTTTGAACCCTGTGACTCAATCAGCCGAACTTTGTGCCCGGCTCAACGAACGCAGCGAGCACGGAGCGCTACGCCTTTATTTTCAAGATGAACGTCGCCGGTACGGATGCCCATCGCAAAGGATGTGTTTAGAAGATAGGTTGTGCTGGAAAAAAAGGTCTCGTTCACAGACCCGGGGAAGTAAGTTGCGTCAATATAAGGAGCAACCCCGTTTGTTTGGTCGATCAGCGTTTGCAACTCGTTGTGGTCTGGCAGTTTCCAATCGCTGTTCCCAGCCAGGGTCAGCCCTTCACAATAAATCACGGCATCGAGCCATTTTTGGGGGATCGACACGCCGGTGGTGCAGCCGGTTCCGCTCAGTCCAGGGATGCATTGCTGCCACATCAACCCCGTTGTTTGGTCAGACACAGTTCCGTCCCCATTGTCTTTAAAGATCGAGCCCCCGGGGGAGGTCCCACGGACACAGCGCACACTGTAGAGAGTGGTCGGAGCTAAATGTAAAGACCGTGCATCGGCAGCGCTAAATGTATAAGCGTATCCAGGGCCACCTGAGTAAGCGCCACTCGCCCAATAGTAATCAGAAACCGAACCGGTAAACACCGCATTAAACAGTGGGCCTACACCTTCATTGACCCCGATCCTCGCAATCTCTTCGGCGGTAGGCAACCTCCACCCCGTACCCGGTAGGGCTGCCGTGTTGTTGGTGCAGTAAAGCGATGCATTGGCTTGATTGTAGGTACCAGCAGCGGTGGCTTGCTGCCAGACCTGCTTGGTGATGTTGTCGGTCACCGTCCCATCGCCGTTGTCTGTGTAGCTTTGTTGGTTGACGCTGTTGTAGTCGTGGTCCTCTCCGAAGGTGGTGGTGTAGCTGGTGGTCTGGCCTGTATCTGGCAGTGGGGTGTTGATGACTTGAACGGTATAGTTTTGAGTGCTGCCGTCTTCGGCGGTGATCTGGTAAGTCACATCAGGGCCGAAATCATGTCCGCTGGTCCCGCTGGTTTGGGCTATGCCAGCCACCTTGGCCGCCGCACCTGCGGGTAGCGTGAAGCTTGGGACAAGGGTGGTGCCTCGGTAGGTGTAAGGAACGATAGCGGTGATGCTGGCCCCTGCAATGGTCGCCGAGATGTCGCTAGGTAACCCTGTATTATCCGCCGCCTTGAAGGAAAAAGCTGTTGCGGTTTTTGCTGTGGATAACGGAGCGGTGACGGATACCGTGACGGTGTATATGGTCTCAGAGGCATCCGCAGCGATGACGGTATATGAAACAGTGCTGGAAAAATCGTTGGCCGAGGACCCACTGGTCTGAGCGATGGTGTTTGCCTTCACCAAGGAGCCAGAGGTCGTGTAGGTCGCCACCAGACCGGTTGTGACCCTGCCGCTTGGCAGTGTGGCGGTGATCGCTGTACCTGAGATACTTGCGGTGACGTCAGAGGCTAAACCGGTGTTATTGGCAGCGGTAAAGGAATAGCTGGTGATGGCTTTTGTACTAGATAGAGTCGTCGTCGTTCCTGTTGTGGTCCCGGTAGCGGCTGTCGTGCCTGTTGTCGTTCCGGTGGTCCCGGTCGTTGCAGTGGTGGTCCCGGTTGTCGCCGTTACTTCGGCAGCGGGGGTATCCGCCACTGTCCCTGGTTTATCTTTACACCCTGTGAGGCCAATAAGCAGGGCAAGGCTCAAATAGATTAATTTTAATTTCATGGCTCACTCATATCTTGATATCGACCCACAATGACTGGGTCTGGTTGTTTTAGAGGGATCACCGGAAAAAACTTGGATGACCGAGGTCCCAGAAAAATTCAATCACTCTTCAAAACCGACCTTTTTCCCCAAAGATCAAACTTCAAGGGCGAAACTTATCTCTGGCTAAGGGTGACCAGTCTGACAGGTTTATCGAGCCGCCGACATCGCAATAAATACCTAGTCTGTGCAGGTTTTATTAAAAAAATGGGATTTGGCAGGGGGCATGGCTTCTGTTTTTGGGCTTCAGGCCGATTTGATATCAGTGGACAGCGAGCATTCCACAACCTAAGCCCTGTTCGTAACTGCTTGCCTACAAAACTGGGTTTTAGGTCAGGAAGGAAAAGCGGGGGAGTCGGTATCCCTTGCAAACCGACTCGGTGGGCTTTGATGGTGGGACCCCTACCGGTGGCACGACTGTGCCGTCCTTAAAGATGATTCAGCCGGGACCAAGTGATGGAGCAAGCTGATCGACGGCTTTTCCAGCGATGATTATTGCCGAAGTGTCTATATATCGACGGGTCGGACAGCGTATTTGTCGCCGGTCTCACCAATGGAAACATTGCTCACACAACCGCTGGTTACGATCATTTTGTGGCCAAAGTGGACCCTGTGAACGGCGTCCCTCTTTGGTCGGTCCAATTGAGCTATATGGCGATTCTTTGATCGGGGATTCGAGCGGAAACCTCTGTACTGAGAGCATCCTGGGGACACCAGATCATGCAGGTGGGACCCATGGTGTGTTTGTGGTCAAATATAGTGCTGCGGGCACGGAGCTTTGGGCCCGGATGGTCGGCGGAGCAGGGAAAGACGAAAACCCTAAATTAGGTTTGGACGGGGTCGGGAATGTTTACGTAGTGGGGCAAGCCGACGGAGCCATTACAGGCAAAACACCCCAAGTCGGGATCGACGGCTTCATCGCCAAGCTCGACAGAGCAGGGACCCTGTTATGGAGCAGCCAGTTTGGCTCTTCAACAGCGGACACCCCGGGTGGAATATCCGTTGATTCCAGTGGAAATGTCTTCATCACAGGCCTCACCCAAGGCAGCGTCAGGGGCAAGCAATTTGGGGAAACAGGCTTGGTGTCGCCTCATGGCCTGACCATGGATAACAACAAAAACCTCATCGTGGTGGGCTCCGCCACCGCCGCCGTATTTAGCACCACCAACTCCGGCGGCTTAGACGCCTTGGTCCTAAAAAACCCATCTAATTATCAGCCTTAGGCCCCTTAGGTTGAAACAGTCGGCTTGCCCCCTTTTTTTGAGGTGCCGGGCTGAACTCCATCAGCCGCTGGTTTTGCCGGTTGATTTCATAAATGATTAGGTTACTGTCCCCTGATTTTTCTGAAATATGAGTGACCTGGCTAACTACGGCCCAATGATTAGATCTAATGAACGGACAGGTAAGGTTTCAGACAAGCTAAGAGCTTATCTTTATCAAGGGGTTTATTTAAATAACCATCAAAAGATGACTCATGAGCGAACTCGGTCAGTTCTTGTTTAGAGTAGGAGGTGAGTGCCACGATCAAGGGAGGCTCGTCACTGCTAAATTTGCGGATCGCTTGGTTGGCCTCGACCCCGTTCATGTGAGGCATGTCAATGTCCATCAAGACTAAATCAAAGGGATTCTTTTTATACTCTTCAAGAGCTTCGAGGCCATTGATTACTGTCTGAAAATCAAGCCCAAGATTTTTGAGTACCGAAGAACTTGTTTCTAAGTGCAGGTGATTGTCATCGGCAACCAGTACCCTCATCTGGGATAAACGGGCCAATCCTTGTTGTTCCTTTTCTTCTGACATGACCTCGGCCTTTTGGCCTACAGGCAAGGTAAACCAAAAGTTGCTTCCTTCACCTAACTCGCTAGTCACACCAATTTTTCCCTCGTTACGCTCTACAAACTCAGCGCAAAGAATTAGCCCCAACCCCGAACCAGACTCACTATTTGTTCCTAAGCTGGAATGGGCTTTTTGGTCTAAGCGAAACAGGGAATCTATGGCCTCCTGCTTCATTCCCAAACCGCTATCTGACACCTCAACTAAAATCATTTCGCCCTGTTGGCATGCACTAACTTGAACCTTTCCGCCTAGTTCCGTGAACTTGATTGCGTTTCCCACAAGGTTGCGGATGATCGTGTTCACCATTTCCACATCAGCCAATGCAAAAACAGGGTCCTCAATCTCACAATCTAAGCTGATGCCTTTTTGCTGGGCCGCTTCTTGGAAGAGGCCTATGTTGTTTTGGATGGACGTATTGATGAGAAAGCTAGAGGGGTGATATTCGATTTCTCCTTTTTGACTTCGGGCCCAGGTCAAGAGATTTTCTAAGAGTTGGTGGGTGTTTTTCACCGAACGGGCAATACTCGTAAAAATCTTGTCGTCGATGTCAGCCCCCTTTTTAAAAACTTCATTAAAAAGCACGGAGAGGCTGCCTACAGGTCCACGTAGATCGTGGGCGATAATCGAGAAAAATTTATCCTTGGTTTGGTTGGCGTAATGTAATTCTTTGGTTTTTTGGTGCACTCTTTCTTCTAAATGGGCAGCATGTTCTGCATCGGCTTCTTCTTTGGCACGGCGCAGCGCTTTGATTCGGTAGCTTAAATAAACGGACAAAATCACCACTTCGAGCCCTAACCCAAGTTGCCAAGGGTTATAAATAAATTTCACCCCGTGCTTCAAGCTCACCAGTTCTAATATCCCGCCAGCCACTGCTGGCGGGATGGAGAGGGCGAGCCACTTAGCCGTGGGGACGCCACGAAAGGCATGGTAAATCGCTAAGACAAGCAGGTTCATCACCGCCAACCCTGCGACATTATTTAACATCATCAGCGATAAAGCGGGGTCAATGAAAATCAGCAGACCACCTACAAAAATTGTGATCGCCAAAAACATCACCCAGCCTGTCTGCCAAGGTTGTTTTTTCCAACTCAAGCCCAACATGTGCAGGCTGTATAAACTCTGGAACAAAAATGAGAGCCCAAAAACCAATGCCATGGGCTCTAAGCCCGTTAGCCATGCTGGCCATGGGGCTGTGGCAAACCAAACGGGGATCAATCGATCACGGAGCAGCAGAAAAGCCACCGCAGACCATATGTATAGGCCAAACCAGCGGCCTTCGGGGGTTTTAAAGCTTTGGTATAAAAAGAAGTTGTACAGCCCCATGATACACAACACCCCTACGACCATCGAATAAGAATAACTTTCTTTGGCCAGCTTCACCATGAATACATCGGGCTCATACAAAGCTAGCTCACGCAGCACTGTGTTATATGTACTCATCTCAATGAGGTAGGTTTCAGGCCCAGAGTGCAACTTCAGCGGAACATATACAAAGGGCGTAAAATCAGATGGGTAACGGTCGGCATTCACAAAATCTTTTTGAGCCAGCAGCCGCAACTGGCCATCACGAAGCACAAAAATACGAAAGTAATCCACCCATTCTTCGAGGTATAAATAGCGAGTGATCGTTTCTGCCGTCGTGTTTTCGAGGCGAAAAAAGACCCAGTTTTGGTGCTGGGCCATGCCATCTTGGGGGTAGGTGGTTATATAATCTGCGTAAGGTATGAATTCATCTTGCCTTGCTAAGGCTTGTTCAGGGGTTATTTCTGTCTCAAAGCTAGAAAAACGCATGACACCGCTACGCAAATCCAGAGTGGAGGCCCCAGGGTCAACCCTTTGTGTCGGTGGCTCAGCGGCTACTGCGATTGAAGCAAAAACCAATGCCAACAAAGGACCAAAAAACAACCGTTTGAAACTTCGAATGAATAAACTAGCCTTCACCGCAACTTCTCCTATAGCTGTATTTTGGTAAAATTATTTTAATCCTACAGTGCCTCAAGCTAACATGGCAAGGTTTTAAGGTCTGAACCCTTGTGTGGGTTCTTCTTTATTTATTAAGTGGAGTGACAGGTGATTGGGAGAAACCATTGATCGCCTGGCGATAAACTCACTGCACCTATGCCAATGTTGCCTTTGGCGCAGGTTTATTTACCAACAGGGGAACATGAAAAATGGCCTCGCTCTGTAGGTTTTTTCATTCTATTCTGTATATCGTCAAAGCATTTGGGGAATTAGTATACAATGGAAGCATTATAAAGTTTGATGTCAACTTGGCAGCTAGTCCTTTGTGAGGGAAGCTGAAAAAGTAACAGGGAGAACGCTCATGCCCAAACAAGGGGGAGGAACCATTCCATTGTACACCTATTTTCCCTGAAATCAGGCGGCCCTATCCTGATTTTTGGGGAGAGTGGTTTTTAAGATGAAATCATTTTATAGGTTGATAGAATGATAAAAGTGCTCATAGGTTTTGGCCCAAAATCATGGCGAGATATTTTTTACCCAATGCTGGGCTTGCCTTCCTGAAGTTCTCAAAATTTGCTTGGGTTTCTGGGTTTGCGGGGTCAATTCGGATTCCCCAAATCGGCCTGATCCCATTAGGCAGCATCGCATAACGAACATCTCCAATGACCTTGTGATCCATGGGATCAAAGGCCAAATGGCCCTGAGAAAAGTCGCTAAATCGCATGATATCTTTAGCTAGAGCTGAACCAGGGGGTAACTGGGGCATATCTTTTAAGGTCGTAAACGCAGGGAGCTTTCCCCCCATAAATATTTGTTCTTTACTGAAAATCGCAGGGCGAAGAGCATCGATATGGTAAGAATCGCCTTCAATGTAGATACTTCTCCAAACCAGAAGATTTCCCATGGTCGGTTTCAGGGTTAATTGACTAACCTGATGGCCCCGCTGCTCCGCCAGGTTCATCACCATTTCTCTGGCCCGTTCTTTTTGGATTCCCCCCAGGCTCAAGTAACCTGCCATGAACATAAGCCCGAACCAAGCGGGTTTTGTCCGATTCTTTTTAAAGGCAACAAAAAGAAAGCCCAAAAGTCCCAGAGTAAACAGGGGGTCTAGAATAGAAATCAAATTGAAAGAGATCTTTTCTGAAATGAATGGCAGAAAAATCCTGGTGCCATAGGTTGTGCAGGCATCCAATAAACCAGCTGTACCATAACCCATCACCGCCCAAAGATAGATATGTTTGAACGCAAGCTTGCCCCTAAAAAAGGGCCAAAAGAGCATAGCCGCGAGTAAACCACCCAGTGGAATAAAGGCTAGGGCGTGGGTAAAGTGACGGTGAAATTCGAGGTTAAGCAAAGGATCACTCCCAGAGGAGATCAAAACATCCAAATCGGCTAATAAAGCAGAACCAAACCCAATGATGCCAGCTTTACGTTGGTTGTTCCCCTTTGTTAAGGCAAGGGGGAGCAATGAGCCGACTAGGCCATGAGAAATAGGGTCCATGTTATCCTGAGATGAAAGCCTCAAATCATTTGAGTTAAGTTAGATTAACCGAGACCAAGGAAATTGAAAAGAGCAATGGCTTGAAATCAGGTGGTTTTTAAGGCCGACGACCAAGGTATGTGTCCAAACGGATAGGAAGGGGATTTTTGGGCAAAAAAAAACGGTAGTTTGAGAGCGTCCAATGCCTCAAACCACCGTTTTTAAGGGGGTCTTTCTCAAATGTATTCCTAATCTTTAGGATGCAAAAAATGATAATGAATCAAAAGAAACCCGTTATGCCATACCGAAAGCTGCCCATTCGTTGGCTGGCTTGGAAGCGAGCAACGTTTTGCGAGAAGTGACTTTTTGCTGTGTTCCAGCTTCAGACAAAGATTCACGTAGGGTGTTCAAACAAACGATTTCTTCCAAATCCTGGGTCGATGCTTCCATCAAGTCCAAGGCTCGAAGCAGTGAAACGCCGTTTTTGGTGAACAATTCAAGCTGTCGGGTGATTTTT
>Ga0316204_10003242_pt1 | contig 33348 bp, 32 predicted proteins | sample 6monrhotite_MG_2_FD_205661 | JGI IMG/M metagenome (GOLD analysis project Ga0316204, IMG submission 205661) | Microbial mat bacterial communities from mineral coupon in-situ incubated in ocean water Damariscotta River, Maine, United States -... | ecosystem: Environmental > Aquatic > Marine >... | reverse complement strand
CAGGCTAATATTCAATCACTTGCCGATCGAGGCTGGAAACTTTCCGGGTTGCGTAACCCTGCCAAGGCCGTTGCAGCGGATGGTAGTAACATATTACCTGTCCTGATAGTTGAAGCCTGTAGTACCAATTACTCAGGCCCGATACTTAAAGATGGCAATACACAAATATTATCCATCCTCATGCCCTGTTCCATTTCAGTGTATAAAAAAGATAATGGCAAGGTCTATGTCGGTCTAATGAACTCCGGATTGATGGGTAGACTTTTTGGCAGCAAAGTCGCTGCAATTATGGAAGATGTTGCCAAAGACCAAAAAGCATTTGTCACATTTGATCCTAAAAAACCAGCGCCTCCACTTATTAAAGTTCAACCTGGTGGCGGTGGTGCTGGGGGTAAAGATCAGGGCGGTTGTTAATTCAGCACATCCTAACTATAAAGCAAATTTTATTCCTTACCCACAACAGGAGGGGTCATGATGAGTATTCGAAACACATTGTTTCTGGCTTTCTGTATGACTGGCTTAATGCTGATCAGTACGATAGCCGGTGCCAATGTCCAGCCAACCGCAGTAGCCGCAACCGATGCGAAAGCTGTTGATAAGACTGCACCGGCACCCGACACGAGCAATGACACAAAGCAGGAGAAAAAAGATTCAACTGCCGATCATTCTAAGTTTAAAGAACTGCAAAGAGATTTTGCCTCTGGTCCTGAAGTGACCAAAGCCTGTCTGGAATGCCATACTGAAGCGGCCAAGCAGGTACAGCATACCAAACACTGGACTTGGGAATATATTAATCCCACGACCAAACAAAAGCTGGGCAAAAAGAATGTTATTAATAACTTTTGTACCTCAGTAACGTCCAACCAGACCTTCTGTAGTGCCTGTCATGTTGGCTATGGCTGGTCCGACGACAGCTTTGATTTCACCAAGGAAGAAAATGTTGACTGTGTGGTGTGTCATGATACCACTGGAAAATACAAGAAACTTCCCGGCCTCTCAGGTCATCCCAACTATGAATCCATGGAATGGCCTCCCCATTCCGGTAAATTCCGTGACGCAACCGATCTCACCAAGATTGCGCAAAATGTTGGTAAAACCAGTCGTCAAACTTGTGGTGGTTGTCACTTCTACGGCGGCGGAGGTAATGCTGTCAAACATGGTGATCTGGATAATTCTCTAGTCGATCCCGGGCATTACCTGGATGTGCATATGGAAACAGAAGGACTGAATTTCTCCTGTGGCAAATGCCACCTGAGTGATTCCCATGAAGTTACCGGTAGTCGCTATGCACCTACCGCTGTCGATACTAAAGGCGTGCTGATGCGCGGCAAGGCCGATGGCCGTAACCCAACCACCTGTCAAGCCTGTCATGGTGATCGGCCCCATAAGCCTGAACACCCCAAGCTTAATGAACATACAGACAAAATTGCCTGTCAAACCTGTCATATTCCTGAATATGCCCGTGGTCCTGTTGCCACCAAAATGACCTGGGACTGGTCCACTGCCGGTAAGCTGGATGATAAGGGTCATCGTGTACAGGTTAGAGGCAGTGATGGTCGGGTTACTTATGACAGCAAAAAAGGTGATTTCACCTATGACCGCTATGTAATACCTGAATATGTCTGGTTTAATGGTGATATTAAATACACCCTGTTCGGTGATAAGGTTAAAGGCAAAGATCTGGTTAAAATCAATGAATTTCAGGGTACCCCTGGTTCACCGGATTCCCGTATCTGGCCCATTAAAACCTTCCGTGGCAAACAGCCTTATGATGTTGGTAATGATACTCTGGCCATCTTCCATACCGCCGGCAAAGACGATTCCGCCTACTGGGGCAACTATGACTGGGAAAAAGCCATCAAGTTTGGTATGGAAGCCGCGGGTATGCCGTTCAGTGGTGAATACAAGTTTGTTAACACTGAAATGAGCTGGCCAATTACCCATATGGTCGCACCTAAAGCTGATGCCCTTAGCTGTCAGCAATGTCACACCAAAGGCGGTCGCCTGGAAGGAATCGAAGGGGTCTATATCCCTGGTAGAGATGCCAATCCATGGATCGATAAACTGGGACTATTGATTGCGCTATTGGCTTTAATTGGTGTTGCAATCCATGGTGGTATTAGAATCTATATGAGCAAGAGGGGAGAGTAGTCATGGGCGAACGCATTTATATCTTTAAACGTTTTGAGCGTTTCTGGCACTGGACTCAGGCTTTCCTGATCATGTTTATGATGCTCACTGGTTTTGAAGTCCACGGACTCTACAGCTTATTCGGCTTTGAGGATGCCGTGGCCTATCATACCTTTGCCGCCTGGGCCTTGATCACCTTGTGGGTATTTGCCATTTTCTGGCATTTCACCACGGGCGAATGGAAGCAATATATTCCAACCATGGATAAAGTTGATGCCATGATGAAATATTACCTGACCGGTATTTTCACTCATGCCGAACATCCATTTCGCCAGACTACCCTGACCAAGCATAACCCTTTACAGCGTCTTGCTTATCTTGGAGTCAAGTTGATGATTAACCCATTGATCTGGTTCACTGGCCTTTTGTATCTCTTCTACAGTTCCTGGGACAGTTGGGGTCTGAGCTGGCTCAGCCTGGAATGGATTGCCACATTCCATGTGATAGGTGCTTTTATGATGCTGATATTCTTTATCGCTCATATCTATCTGGCCACTGCTGGTCATACACCTACTTCGCATATTAAGGCAATGATCACCGGCTGGGAAGAAACAGACTGAACTGGCCCGATCAAAAATAATGAAACATAAAATAACTCAATATTTGACAATTAATCTCCTCTCCCTTTTGGAGAGGAGGCCTGTTTTTTTTATAAAGCTTACTGACAATGAAACTATTTTTTCTAACCATATTCCTGCTAAGCCTGGCTAGTAATAGCCTGGCTTCCAAATTAAACGACAGCACCCTGATCCCGCATGTGGGGAAAAACGCTCGCGAAAGCTATGTCAGCTTTCTTTATGCCGATAAACACCGGGCCTTTGCCGTTGCTCCTGGTGGAGCCTGGGCCTGGAAATCGGGTCTGAGCTCTCCCAAGGTGGCCAGCAAAGCCGCGGTTGAGGCCTGTGAAAGCTATACTGACCAGGTCTGTGTCCCTTATGCCGTCAATACTTCTCTGGTGTTTGATAGAGAGCAATGGCATCGTTTATGGGGTCCTTATAAAACCCCCTCACAGGTCTCCAAATCATCATTTGGCAATAAACGGGGTCAACGCTTTTATAACCTGAAATTTACCAATGCCCTGGGTAAGGAACTGTCGATCTCCGATCTGCTTGGCAAAGTAGTCTTAGTTCACTTCTGGGGCTCCTGGTGTCCATCCTGTATGAATGAATATCCCTCCCTATATCGAATGAGAAAAATTCTGAAAGAGAAAATGGGCGATGAAGTCGAACTGATTATTCTCCAGGCTCGCGAGCCTTATGGAAAATCCGTCCAATGGGTGGAAGAAAATCGTTATACCGATATGCCTCTGTATGATTCGGGTATCAAAAGTGAAGATGATAATCACTTTTTTCTGGCCAATGGAGAAATGATCGAGGACCGAAAAATTGCCAGCCGCTTTCCAAGCAGCTTTGTTCTTGACAGAAGCGGAGTCGTTGTTTTTTCACACATCGGTCCGGTCCTGGACTGGATGGAATATATCCCGTTTTTTGAGGATGTCTACAACGCTTCAAATTCACTCAGCTCTGGCAGCCAATAGCTAAGCTTGATACGATTATTACGGATGTTACAACTCGACTGCCGTAAAATTTTAGTTTGAGCTAGCTAACTAAATATCCAGATCATCCAGGAAAGCCTGGTTTTGTTCGTCTTTGCTTAAATTCAGATCGCTCGCTGTCTGGTTGTCTGGATCCTGCAATTCAATAAAGTCCGTTTTTTCCATAGACATTTCCAGATGGAAGGTCTTATGATTGGCGGTGCGGAACACCACTCTTCTGGATTGAGGTCTATCAATATTAGCATTGATGGATAACACCAGTTCTTTATTGACGACCAGCATTTTGGGTTGCGTCTGGCTAATGGATAATAATAGCTGATGTTCCATTTCTCCCTGAAAGTCCCCGACTATCTGGTTCATCAATTCACCCAGCATATTGGCAACATCGTCCGAAGTGTGCTGATCAGCAATTTCGTCATCGGCAAATCCCATTTGTTTCATATACGCCTGATAGATTTCTATTGCCGCACCTGCAGACATATTGATAATAATTAAGCCGCAAAAAGCCCCTTCAAATAGCACAAAGCAGCCAATATCAGGTTTCAAACAGGTTTTAGAAATTTTCTGTACTGTTGGTGAGTATTGAATGTCAGTTTTCGTGGTCTTTGAAAGAATTTTTTGTACTGCCTTACATAAAATAAGCAATACGTCATCAGTTGTCTTATTTTTTTTTACCGCCATTTAGTATTCTCACGTGTTTTAATCGATCTAGTTTAATTCTGGGTTATCTACGAGTATAGACCGATTCCAATAAAGGTAAATAAATGTGCGACATTCTTTATCATCTTTAACTCAGGCCCCATTTGACTATCACGACACATAAGCATATTATTATTTACTTATTTAATGACCTGTGTCAGGGTAATATTTTGCTCGTTAAAATAGACTACTAGCTAAGGAAAAAAGATTTTTTCCTTAAATCTCATAAAATCGGCTATTGCAGTCGGGAGGTGTATCATGATTATAGATTCATTATCAATTCTTGCGATTTTAACAGCTATTTTTATTGTCTTTCTGTTAATTTGGAATTGTCGTCATGATGATTGTTCAGATTCAGATAGCTAATATCAAATGACCCCTTATTACACAATCTATTGACACACGTCATAGCAATATTAAAGAAATCGCATACTCTTAACTACAGGGAACAATAAAGCATGAAAGGTAAGACAGCACTACACAACAGGAGAATTTTACCTTGAGAACTAGCACCACAGCTCCCATCACACTACATGATGTTCCTGACCCAGAAAATCATCCATATATCATTGAAGGCCAGGGCGATAACTCACTTAAAATTTATTTTGAAACTGAGGAAAACAAACATATTTATGAAGACATCGCGGTAGAACATCCCGGCGATGATTTTGAAACCAATCTGAGTAATCCAGTATAGTGTAAGTCTAGCAACAGAGACTATAACGGTATTACAATAAGAAAAAAGTCTGTAGGAGTCAACCTCCTCCTGTGGCTCTCGGCTGGCTTGTCTGGTCGGGGGCATTTTTATGGCATAAGGTTTCTCGCCAATTTTCATTAGCATCCTGCTTTTCCAGTCGAATACACTGTCCTACTTCATTCTCATACCAGCCGGAAAAATGTTGCAGCGGCTCAACCTCATAAGCCCACCAGGTACCATCGGCATCCTGAGCCAGCCAGTTGACCCACTCGGGTAATTCTTTTTTCATCATAATGGTTTTCTTTTTATCACACAGGCAAAGCCACCCTGCAATAACGCCGTGACATTAAATTCATGCTCTATTTGTGCCTCTTCCCAGGTTCGAGTCCATTGTTGTCTCTGGTCATGTTGTCCACCGGTGATTTTTGTTTCAAACAAAATCGGGCTGTCACCATAGAGTGAATGATCAATTCCCAGAAAAACAGTGCTCACATTAATCACACAGTCGGGTTCGGTCACTTTAAAAATAAAACGGTTTTCATCATTGATCGGAATATCAGTTGATTGAACCAATCGATCAGCCTGGGCGTACCAGTGCTCCCATTTATCTAAATCGGGTTCCTCAATCGCTATTTTATTATCCAGAATATATCGCTTGGGTTTTTTCATACACGGCTTATTTTTTAAAGCGTCTGAGAAAAAACTCAGAGCTCAGTTCAGTGTCACTATTTTATTAATTCTTGTTTTATATCAATTCTTTTTATATTAATATATATTAAATTACTTCTATACTAATAATACAATAATAATAACTCAACTATAATGACAGTCATAGTTGTTAAAAATATTAACAATATACCAAAGGAAGATTATGAAACCTATCCTCACGCCTGTTGTTTTCGCAATAACATTGCTCTGTAGTATTTTTTCTACGACTGTTGCAATCAGTAGTGATTCCGAAAATACGATTTACACGGTGACAAAGAGCTCCAATACCAGTCATGTTGTACTGGGTGGCACAGTCATTCCCTGGAAAACGGTGAAACTTTTAGCCCAATTGCCGGGCGATGTACAAACCATTGCGGGTTCAGAGGGGGATTTTTTCAAAAAAGGAACCACTCTGCTTACCCTGGATACTGGCACCTTACTCGCTAAACGAAGTTCTGCTGAAGCACAACTGGATAGTGCCCGGGCAGGTTTAAGTAATGCCCAGATGCAGTACCGACGTGAGCTTTCCAACCCCAACTCACAATCCAATTCCATGATGGGTGGAATTCCTGCCGTCATGGGAATAATGACCGATCCGGTTCGCAGTGCTTCCGGTCGCGGCGGTAATCGGGGCATTGATCGCAGTGCCAATCTACATCAATATCAGGTGGGCATTGATACTGCACAAAACCAGATCCGACAAGCACTGGCCGGCATAAAAGAACTGGATGAGAATATTATTAATTCCACCAGTATTGCACCTTTTGATGGTACCATTTTGAACAAAATGGTAGAAGTGGGAGATATCATTCAACCTGGCATGCCCCTGATTGTTTTTGCTGATACCAGTCGTTTGCAGGTTCAGGCTGAAGTACCTAACCGCTTGCTGGAACAATTAACCGTCGGTCAAAAACTCCCGGCTCGACTGGATAATGCTGATTCAGACATTGAAGTTCGGGTGGCCCGCATTTTCCCTATGGCCGAACAAGGCGCGCATACCACTACCGTTAAATTTGACCTGCCTTTAAGTATCAATGCCCATGCGGGAATGTATGCCTCAGTAAAAATCGTTGAACAAAATGCGTCAAGCAAAGGACTCCCTATCGTCCCTAAATCCAGTATTGTCTGGCGTGGAAGCTTACCCGCGGTTTTTTTGATCAGCGAAAATAATCGTCTGAAAATGCAATTAATTCGTATGGGTTCACCATCAGGTTCCGATTATTTCGCAGTAATATCGGGCCTCAAAGAAGGTGATCGAATTTTAGCCTCCGCGAATTCAACGACTCGCTCTGGTCAAACAGTGACCGTGCAACAGCCTGAACAAGGATCTGTCGCTGAGGAGTCAAAGTCAAATGAGCAATAATGACAATAAATTAAGACCCTGTGATGATGACAAAAAGGATCTGGGCTTTGCTGGGCGTATGGCCGATGCCTTTATTCATTCACCCTTGTCTCCCTTACTCTTTACCGTCATGTTACTGGTTGGCATCTATGGTCTGATTGCCACTCCCCGTCAGGAAGATCCACAGATTTCCGTGCCCATGATTGATATCTTTCTCAAGCATACCGGCGCATCCTCTGATGAAATGTCCGAATTAATGATCAAACCACTGGAACGATTGCTCAGTGAGATACCAGGGATTAAGCACGTTTATTCGGTCAGCGATAAAGAACGCGGCATTATTACGCTGGAATTTCACGTGGGGGAAGATATTGAGTCTGCCATTATCCTGACTCATAACAAGGTACAGGCCAACCTGGATATTATGCCTCCCGGAGGTGACCTGCCCCTGATAAAACCCAAAGAAATTGATGATGTGCCCGTCCTGACACTCACTTTATGGTCCAATGAAGTGGATGATGAACAATTACGTACCCTGGGCTTCAGTCTGATCCAGAACCTGAAACAGGTGCCCAAAACCGGTAACGCCTTTATTACCGGCGGCCGTTCAAGACAACTGAAAATTGATATTCTACCTGAAAAACTCTCCGGTTATGGCATCACCGTTGGCCATATTGCCCAGGTAATACAGGCATTTAATACCGAACAATTAGTGGGCAGTGTAGAAATGGACAGCCAGTTTTTCTTTGTCGAAAGCGGGGCATTCTTCAGCAATGCCCGCGATTTTCAACGCTTAATCGTCGGCTCACACAATCAGCGTCCGGTATACCTTTCCGATGTAGCCAAAGTATATGAAGCCCCCGAAGATACCCGGCACATGGTGAATTATTATTCCACCGAACATCAACAACAAGCCGAAACTGCCGACGGGGCTCCGGCCATCACCATTGCCATCGCCAAGCAGCATGGCGCCAATGGCGTCAGTGTTGTGAACAATATTCTAGCCAAGGTGGAAGAATTAAAAGGCTATATGATCCCCGATAATGTCCATGTTGAAGTGACTCGAGATTACGGCTTTACTGCTAATGAAAAAGTCAATAGCCTGATGTTCAAGCTCCTGGTGGCAACACTGGCGGTTACCTTTCTGGTCTGGATATCATTGGGTTCCCGTCCTGCGATCGTGGTGCTGGTGACTATCCCAGTGGTTCTGGTGGTCACCATATTCGTGTCAATGCTGATGGGCTATACTATTGATCGAGTCAGCCTGTTTGCGCTGATTTTTTCCATCGGCTTTCTGGTAGATAATGCCATTGTCATTGTCGAAAATATCTACAGTCGCTGGCTGCAACATGGCTCAACCACCACCGAAGTTGCGGTTGATGCCGTCAGAGAAGTGGGCAACCCGACCATTCTGGCAACCTATACGGTCATTGCCGCCTTACTGCCCATGGGGTTTGTACGGGGCATGATGGGGCCCTATATGGAACCGATTCCGGCCCTGGGTTCGGTCGCTATGATTTTCTCCCTCATCGCCGCGTTGATTTTCACTCCATGGCTGGCCATTCGTTTATTACCGTCCATGAGCAAATTACATAAAATGGAAGCCCGTGATAAACGAATTGATAATGCCCTGGAAAAGTTTTTCCGCAAGGTATTAGGCAAATTGATCAATAACAAGGTCTGGGGATGGGGTTTTCTGGGCGCCCTGATTTTATCATTCTTCTTGACCATCAATATGTTTTTTAACACCTCCGTCACGGTCAAAATGCTACCATTTGATAACAAGTCCGAGTTTAACGTGGTAATTGATATGCCGGATGGCACCTCCCTGGCAAACACTGCCAGCGTTACCCGTGAGATCGTTGAAGCGATAAAAACTGTACCGGAAGTGCTTGCCCTGCAGGATTATGTCGGGACTTCCGCCCCCTTTGATTTTAATGGCCTGGTACGTCACAATTATCTGCGCCAATATCCCTGGCAGTCGGAAATTCATGTGCAGTTACTACATAAAAATGAGCGTCAGCGAAGCAGCCATGAAATTGCCGTCGAGGTCCGCAAACTGATTGCGCCAATCAAGCAAAGAACCGCTGCCGTGACCACCGTGGTGGAAATGCCGCCCGGACCACCCGTACTGCAAACCGTGGTCGCCGAAGTTTATGGCCCTGACGCTGAAACCCGTCGCCAGGTTGCCGCTGATTTGACTCAGATTTTTGAACAGTCTGAGCTGGTGGATGATGTCGATAATTTCATGCGCGGCGATCTGGAAATTTTGCGTTTTGAAATTGATATGGATAAGGCCGCCTATTTTGGCGTGTCAACCAGGACCATCAACCAGCACCTGGCTATGGTTATGGGTCAGTTTAAAGTCGGTGATGTTAAGCAAAAACGCATTCTGGAACCTACTTATATTCTGTTACAGATCCCCCTGGAAAAACGCACTAACCTTGCTTCACTGGGTGAAATGCCCATTATGACTCAGGATGGCCGTATGGTGCCGCTGGGTGAATTAGGAAAGTTTGTTAAAGTCAAACATGACCCCATGATTTTCCATAAAGACCTGCGCCCGGTCGAGTTTGTTCTGGGCGATGCGGTCGGGCGTCTGGCAGCACCAATCTATGCCATGATGGACATTGATGAACGTCTGCAGGACTATAAAACCCCCGATGGTGTCACCATGTCCGGGACCTACATCGCACCTCCAAAAACCGATATGCAGTCCGGTTTTGAATGGAGCGGGGAATGGACGGTGACCTATGAAACTTTCCGAGATATGGGTATTGCTTTTGGTGTCGCATTGGTAGCCATCTATATGCTGGTAGTCTGGCAGTTTGGTAATTTCTCCATTCCGGCTATTATTATGACCCCTATCCCATTGACCCTATTGGGTATCATCCCCGGGCACTGGTTATTGAATGCCGATTTTACCGCCACATCTATGATTGGCTGGATAGCACTGGCTGGTATTATTGTGCGTAATTCCATCCTGCTCATTGACTTTACTATGGTTGAGGTAGGACGAGGAATGGAACTCTATGATGCCGTTATTACTGCCGCCAAAGCCCGAACACGTCCCATTATGATCACAGCTCTGGCACTGGTTCTGGGTTCAGCGGTTATCTTAACGGATCCAACCTTTGAAGGCATGGCCATCTCACTGCTATTCGGAGTCTTTGTTTCAACTATTCTGACCCTTCTGGTGATCCCGCTGGGATGTATCAGTCTGGGTGAAAAAGTCTTTCGTGATGCCGCATCAATCGATCCACGCATCGAAGAAGAACGGGAAGAAGCTAAAAAAGCAGAAGTTGAACAAAAAGGCTAATCCGCGTTTATTTTGCATTGATTAGATCTGAGCGCATTATTTGCAATCAGGTTTAATCATGGTTTTGTGGTGCTTGATAAAATTGGTAAGTATTTCTGCCGCGCTCTTTTGACTGATACATAGCAATATCAGCCTTTTTCATTAATTCTTCCGGATCTTCGGAATCGTCAGGCGACAGACTGATACCAATACTTGATGTGACAAAAAGTTCCTGCATATCCCAATGGACTGATTGCTGTAGAGAATGATTCAGTTTCTCGGCAACTTTTTTCACATCCTCGATACCCGTTACCGATTCCATTATAACAATAAATTCATCGCCACCAATTCTGGCCACTGTGTCCACAGCCCGGACACTGGCAAGTAAACGTTTAGCCACTGACTTGAGAACCTCATCACCGGCATTATGTCCAAGACTGTCATTGATTTCTTTAAACTTATCCAGATCGATGTACAATAACGCCATATGTTTTTTGACGCGCTTTATTTTCTTAAGGGATTGTTTCAGACGATCCAGCAACAATAGACGATTAGGCAATCCCGTCAGCGGATCATGATGAGCAATATGCTGTAGCGACAGTTGATTTTTAAGCATTTTCTGCCGGGCAAGTTCCCGCTCAGTGACATCAATCAAGACCCCTTGAAAATGGGTAATATCTCCTTGCTCGCTACGGACTATGGAAGTGGAATCATCAACCCATTTAACCATACCGCTCTTGGTAATCACCCGGTAGGGCTGATGAGTATATTGCATGGTGATATCATCCCTGACAACTTCACTATTGACTCGATCGACATCATCAGGATGAATAATATTGTTGTATAGCACTTTGCCGGTAATAAATTCAGTCGCGGTATAGCCTAATAAATTAACTACATTTTCTGAGACAAACTGCACCGGCCAGTTACCTGAATTCTTCCAGACAAAAACGACCACCGGGCTGGAATTAATAACTTCATTCGTCAGGCTTAATTCTTCATTCTGAATTATGTCTTCCAGCTCCATAAGGGTTTTTTCAACATCACTCAGGGAAGTAATTTCTAATGTTTCGCCCGACTCTTTCTGAATTGTGCGTCTTTGTTTGGCAATGGTTTTGATTAAGCGAATGAGTTCAGCTGGATTAAAGGGCTTGTTAAGAAAATCCCTCGCGCCCATGCGTAAAGCGGTCCGGGCATTTTCAAAGGAGGCTTCACCGCTGAGTACAATAAAGTCGGTATCCGGATGTTGATCATGCATTTTACTCATGACCTGTAAACCATCGAGTTTGGGCATCTGCAGATCCAGCAAGACCAGATCATAATGCCGATGGTTCATTAAATCCAGGGCCTGTTGACCATCTTCTGCCATACTGCATTGCATGCCATAGGCATCCAGCAAGTCTCTGAGACTTTCACGCATGCGTAAGTCATCGTCTGTGACCAGTATTGACATTGAATGTTCATTTGCAGCAGGTGACATTGAACCAAACCTGATTTATTATTATTATTTTTTACTAATCAAACGCTTACATCTAAAGCGAATTATGTATCGGTGTAATACTGTGGCCTATACTATGGTCTGTATATGACCAGGTGCACATTAATCCTGTACCTATTATACCAACATAAAATAGACTTAAGTATAGTTTTTATCCTACGTAACCGATAAAAAAATGACAAAATCTGCCATACCGTCACCAGCTTACGATATAATAGCGGCATGTTAAATGTCGTCCTTTTTGAACCCGAAATCCCACCAAATACGGGAAATATCATCCGTTTGTGCGCCAATAGTGGTATGCAATTGCATTTAATTGAACCCCTGGCCTTTGATCTGGAAGATAAGAAAATGCGTCGTGCCGGTCTGGATTACCATGAGTATGCCCAGGTCAAAATTCACCCTGATTTTGATCATTTTTATCACTCGGAAGTACTTAATAACCCGCAATCACAACGAATTTTTGCCTGTACCACCAAAGGCCAGAGCAAACATACTGAACCTCACTATCAGGACGGGGATTATTTATTATTTGGTCCAGAAACACGTGGTTTACCGGACAATATCCTGTTTTCCGATGCCATTAGTGACCGGATCCGCATACCGATGAAAGCTGACAGTCGTAGTATCAATCTGTCCAATGCTGTGGCAATAATTGCCTATGAAGCCTGGCGGCAGCTGGATTTTCTGGGCATTTAAGGTAGTTATAAGAGCTTGAGATTGCTGTCAATGCGACTACGTAACAACGTTGCTAAATCTTCCGCGCAAAGCGGCTTGCTGAACAGGAACCCCTGAAATTCATCGCAACCGTGCTGACGCAGAAATTCCGCCTGTTCAACGGTTTCTATGCCCTCAGCTATAACGCCCAGGCCCAGTTGTTTACCCATTGCCAGGATAGTGAGCGTGATCTCGGTAGCATCGGCATCTTTGCCAATCTCTCGGATAAATGACTGATCGATCTTAAGACGATCCAATGGAAAATGTCGTAAACTGCTGAGCGAGGAATAGCCAGTACCAAAATCGTCAATCGCCAGCTCCATACCTTGTTGCTTGATTTGTTTCATGACGCGCACAGCGCTGTCAATATCATGCATCAGAGAACTCTCGGTGATTTCCAGTTCCAGTTCTTTCGGTGCGATGCCAGTTTTCTCAATCAGTGAACGCATATTGCCCGGTAATCCTGGAATGATGAACTGCAATGGTGAGACATTAACCGCCAGGCGTAATGGTCCCAGGCCCTCCTGTTTCCATTGTTTTAACTGGCGACAGGCCGTATCCAGCACCCAGTTACCAATAGTGTTGATAAGACCCACATGCTCTGCAACCGGGATAAAGGCATCTGGACCAACCCAACCCAACATAGGGCTTTGCCAGCGCAGCAAGGCCTCAACCCCGATAATGCGTCCACTTCTGGCACTAACCTGCGGTTGATAGTGAACTTCAAACTCGCCTCGTTCCAGTGCGTAAACCAGAGCCTGTTCCAGTTCAGAACGCACTTTCAGCTGCTGGCCGATATCGGCTGAATAGAGGCACAAATGTTCTGTATCATCAATACGCGACTTAAACATGGCGGTATAGGCATTGCGTAACAATGTCATACCATCACGGCCATCTTCTGGCCAGATGCTAACGCCGATTTGTGGAGCCAATAACAGCTGTTGACTGTCCTGCACCAGCGGCTTCTGTAATTCTTTCAATAAATCCGAGGCTGCAAGATTTACGGCGGTACTATTGGTAAGTCCGGTTAACAGAATTGCAAAGTCATCGCCATTGAGGTGGGCAATGAATTTTTCTCCTTTTACCGCAGCCCTTAGTCGATCGCTGATGGTCTTAAGCAGAGGATCACCCATTGGCCTGCCAAGAATGATACTGGCTGAACCCGGCCAGTTAAAATGCACTACCATCAGAGCCGCTATCCCAGAAATCGAGCTGTCCGTGTTATTAAATGCCCGCAAGCGATCTTCAAGCATGCCATGATTCGGCAAACCGGTAGCGATATTATGTTGCGCCTGATGTTCCAGGCGCTGCAACAAACGCAGCCTTAATCGACTCTCGACCCCTAATTGCCACAAGCTCCAGAGTGGCCACGACAGTGATATCATCAGTAATGGCACAATTGGTGGAAACCACCATTGCCAGGCAACCACAAGAACAACCGTAATCAGCACGACCAATACCAGGCCAGCCAGCATCGATATAAATCCCATGCGCAGCGGCGACATTATCACAACCACTGTTATCGCCAGTATCATAATGCTGGTCACGATTGACTGATAAAACCCGGGTAACTCATAAATGCCATTGCCTTGCAGCAGTCCGCTCAGGATATGAGCATTCAATTCGACTCCGGACATACGTTCATGAGAACGGGAAGCAGGTGTTGAGATAACGTCCCCCAGTCCGGTAGCGGTCGCTCCTACCAGCACATATTTGTCATGAATTGCAGACTTAGGCACACGCCCGGCCAGAACATCGGCATAGGACAGCAATTTGGGTCGCTCTCCACGATGTGCATAGGGAATTAACCGGCGATATTTTCGCAACCAGCCGTCACTGCTTTGAATTGACGATGTCACAGATTCTTGCAATCTGGAAGTATCGGGAGCGTCGCCGCCGATCATCAACATGGCCAGTGCCAGCGCTGGCCAGCGTGCGTCTCCGACACCGGCATAAAGAAAGAATCGCCGGCACAGGCCATCCTGATCCAGCTCTACATCCACATGGCCCATAGCTTTAGCCGCCGCAGCCAACTCGGGCAGGGGTAACATTTCAGTTATGGGATCCAACGGTGTCTGTTGCATCGGAGCAACCACCAGCACGGTATGGTCATTACGCGTCAATGCCTGAGCCAGCAAGACATCCGCTTGCGGATCATCGGTCTGCGCTTCAGGAAACAGAATATCGATACCCACAGCCCGGGCACCCATTGCCGTCAGGCGGTCCAATAATTGTGCGTGACGTTTACGTGACCAGGGCCAACGCCCCAATGTTTGCAAACTGGCGTCATCAATGGCGACCACCACCACCTGGGAACTCAACGGCTTAGTTTGAAAGGGCAACAATGCGTCATAGACAACCAGATCCAGACGTTCTAGGTAATTAATATTAGACAAAAACAGGCCGCCGACCACCAGGAAAAAAGTGAGCAGACCACCATATAGCAACGATTTCTGTTGTTCTAAAAGTCTCACGGCATCACAATAGCATCAGGCCCAATACACCAAGAATGGGAATCAGCCAGAAACTATTGTCAGGTAATGGATCCACCCGCTGCACGGTTCCCCAGGGTCCCAGATAACCGTCTTCTGCAATGATTCGAACACGCAGGTATCGCACCTGACCGCCAAGTGGTTCAAAGCTTATCCTCGGTTGTTTAATTGTCTGGTCTAATTCCAGATCTTTAAATTCCTGATCATAAGCGAGTTGTACCTGATGCATCTGACCTGGTGTACCAGGCGGCCAGGTTGCAACCAGTTTACCATCATCCGCAGTAGCCATATCAGGTACGACTTTGTCAGGGATCGGTTTGATTTCATAAGCGCGCTCAGTGCCTACAGGGCCATGTTTTCCATTTTTCGCAATACTGGTCAGCCGCCAGTAATATCGACCCGTCTGTGAAAGCTCCGAGGTGTCGAAACGGGTTTTTTCTATATCATCACGAGCCACCAGGAGTTGTTTGAACTCGGCGTCTGCAGCGATTTCCAACCGGTATCTGTCCGCCTCGGAAGAGTCTGTCCATTGTAATTCAGGCGTTTTACCACGCAATACAAAGTCTTCATCGGGCTTGAGTTGTACCGGTGGTTGCGGATGGGCATCCAGCAACAGAGCTTGCACCACATTCTTACCTTCAAGACCCAGTTCATCGACACCACGCACACGAATAAAATACTGGCCATCCGGGACATCCGGTATTGCCATGCGAGTATGCTGGCTGAACTGTTGCCATAAAATAGTATTGAAATGAATATCATCTGCCACCTCGACACGATACTTTAGCGCACCTTTAATTGCCGCCCAGGTCACCATCCAGTTAATGCGCCGAATGGGCTCAGGAATGGGCTCCAGTCGAGGAGGCTCCAGCAACTTGCGAGGTGGAATCGGTGGTTTTCCCTGAGTGACCTGAGTGCCAAAACCGGCTTTTATCAAGGTTTTCTTTTTTGCACCACTGACCGCAACCTTACCGTGCAGCACTTCAATATTTGAAGCGTTTTTCTTCATTGCAATCGAGGTCCGGTATTTGGTACCACGTACCGCGCTAATTGCGGATGGTGTCTGAATCTCAAAACGTGATCCTGGACCTGCGGCCGGTGTTACTCGGGTATCCATACGCCCTTCCAGCAAATGCATACGTGAATCCACCATGCCCGTTACTCCATGAGCGCTGAGATGATCAAAGCGGATCACACTATGGTCGTATAATGTCAAAATACTATTGTCAGCAAACTTGACGGCTACTGAGCTTTCAGGCCCGGATTTAAGTCGATCCCCCAGGTTAATCAAGGTACCTGGAAGCAATTTCTGTTCTATGTCACCATTGCTGCGCTGGAGTTCCACCGTCCCTTTGAACTCGACAATCTGGGCTGATACCGGATTACTGCGGATCCACTTGAGCGGGATTCGTAACCTGGTGCCTGGCTGTAAACGTTTGGGCGTTTCAATAGCGTTAATTTTTTTCAGCTGTTTGAAACGCATGACACTATCCAGATGTTTTTCACTCAGGTTCCAGAGACTATCTCCCTGAACCGTTGTGTAAATCCAGTCCTGTGCTTTCAGTGGCAAGGGTTGCAGCAAAAAGATTATGACAAAAGCCAATTCTAACGAACGATAAGTTATTATTTTTTTTATCATATTTTTCTTTCCAGCGATGATATTTTTTAAAGCCAGGCCTGAAATTTGATAGTCACAATGACGATTCTAAATAAAAAAACCGTCTTATAGCGAACTATTAGGTGAAAAATGTATAAAGCGTTTTATCTGAGATTTCTGACATTTTAATGTTTTTCCGGCCTATATATTTTTTTATTTCTGGCATGCCAGCCTAAGCAAACAGGTTCGATCGCGAATGCTTAATTATTTTATTATCTGAAGTATAGTACAATAATCACTGAATTGAAGTGCTCTATTATGATCATGAAAAAAATGCTTTAATTACTATTCATCGATAACAATCAATCACTGAAATCAGATATATTATGAAGCCTGAATCATTGCCAGAATTTTATATGATCACTGGAAAATATCATGATCATAATGACTTTAAAGATAAATTAACAAATGCCCTTGCTCGGGGTAAAAAAATTGTTCAATTCAGAAATAAACTGATTACCGATCCGCAAGAATATATTGGCCTGGCAAAGATCGCTGAATCAGTATGTCAGCAATTTAATGCGATTTTATTACTCGCAGCCAGCGTAGATAGCTTCAATCAAACCCATGCGGATGGTCTGCACTTAAGCAGCCAGACATTATTTACATCCCACAGTCGACCGGTTTCAAGCCACAAGCTATTATCAGTGTCATGTCATAATCTGGATGAAATGAAGCAGGCAGAAAAATTGGGCGCTGATATTTTATTACTCTCTCCCGTGAAAGAAACATCAAGCCATCCCGGGGTCCCAGGTATCGGCTGGCAGCAATTTAAGGCCATGATACAATCTCTTAGCTGCCCGGTATATGCTCTAGGCGGTATGCAGGCAGCGGATCTTGCTGATGCCAAACAGGCCGGTGCCCAGGGTGTCGCGGCCATATCTTCCTTTTGGCAATAATCCGATAGCTAATCAGCCGTCAGGGCGCTGACCAAAACTTCCCGTCCCAGTAAACGCAGTATTGCCTCCCTGGTTTCTATAATTGAGCCCGTAGTATAATAGGAAATCATCTGCTGCGAGGTTTGATTCTCAATACCGCCATGCTGTAATACCCGTGCAAGCTGTTCCGCAACCGCCAGACTGGTATCCACCAGAGTGATATCATCCCCAGCGACTTGCCGTATCAAAGTACTCAGGAAAGAATAATGGGTGCAGCCCAGAACAATCGTATCAACTTGCTTTGCTAATAGTGGCTCTATATAGTCTTTCAACAAGGCCACTGTTGCAGGTGTATCAAGCCGTCCCTCTTCAACCTGATCAGCAAGACCCGGACATGGTTGATTATAGACATTAACGGAATGTCCAAAACGTTGACTCAAAGCTTCATAGCGAGTGCTGGACAAGGTCCCGGTGGTTGCCATCACACCGATATTACCATTTCTGGATAGCTGTATCGCCGGTTTGATACCGGGTTCAACTCCGACAAAAGGAATGCCATATTGTGCACGGAAAGTTTCAATAATGGATGCGGTAGCGGTATTGCAGGCAATAACAATCACTTTGACCCCTTGTTCCAGCAGATGTTCAGTGATTATCCGGGAACGTTGCTCAACAAATTGTACATCTTTACACCCATAAGGCGCATATCCACTGTCTGCAACATAGAGAATATTTTCTTGCGGCAATAATTGATAAATGTGCTGTAGCACCGAGAGCCCACCCAGTCCAGAATCAAAAATGCCGATTGGTTTGTTATTGCGTATCAAGTCCATGTTTGGCTGAGGGCTCTTTTTTAGCTGAAGGCTCTTATTTTAGCTGAAGGCTCTTCTTAAGAACACTTACTCGGTTTTATATTCTCGGTTAAGGAGATTCTGCACGGCTTTCTCCGGCTTAAGATGGTGATATAAAACCAGATAAACCTGTTCAACAATTGGCATATCAATGTGTTGTTCTTTCGCTAATGAGTGAATTAACTGGGCCGCCTGGACACCTTCCACAACCTGTCTGATTTCGGTCTGCGCCTGTTCAATGCTTTGTCCTCTGCCAATGGCCAGTCCCATGCGACGATTTCTGGATTGATCATCGGTACAGGTTAACAACAGGTCACCAAGTCCTGACAGTCCCATCAGAGTCTGTTGCTCACCACCCATCGCCATGGACAAACGACCAATTTCATTCAGTCCGCGGGTAATCAGTGCAGAACGGGTATTGGCCCCATAGCCCAGACCATCGGCAATACCGGCCGCAATTGCCATTACATTTTTGGCGGCGCCACCAATTTCCAGACCGATGATATCGTGGCTGACATAGGGCCGAAACGTCTTATTACAAAGAAGACCGGCCAGATATTGAGCATAATTGCTATCATTGGCCGCAATCGTCACTGCAGTCGGCAAGCCTATAGCAACTTCTTTGGCAAAGGTGGGGCCGGAAATAACTGCCTGTCTGGGTAGCTCAGCAAACACTTCTGCAGTCACCTGATGCAGTAATTTATGCGTTTCTGGTTCAAGACCTTTGGTCGCCCAACTCAAACTCTGGAGTTGTGGTTTAATGGCTTTAACCTGCAACAAGGTCTCACGAAAAGCATGACTGGGAACAACCACCATTAACTCATCGCAATGCTGAAGCGCTTTATTCAGATCGCTGGTGGCCGTCAGTGTCGCGGGAAACGGGATACCGGGCAGAAAAAACGAATTTTCCCCCGCTTCCTGCATAATAGCAATTTTTTCTGCGTTTCTTCCCCACAAAAGCACCTCATGATCATTCCTGGCCAGCAGTATTGCCAATGCCGTTCCCCAGGAACCCGCACCCAGTACCGTTATGCTTTGCTTTGCCATAACTGATTAATGCACTGCATCCGCATCTGAAGACTCACCGCTTTGCTGTTGCTCCTGAAGCTGTTGCAGGTGCTGGGCATAAACGGCATCAAAATTGACAGGTTGCAACAGCAGCTGAGGGAACCCGCCTTTATTGACCAGATCGGAAATAACTTCACGAACATAGGGGAATAATAGATTTGGACAATAACTACCCAGTGTATGATCCAGTTGCTGTTTTTCAAAACCGGCGGCATTAAAAATACCAGCTTGTTCCACTTCTGCAAGAAATGCGGTCTTGTCACCCACAGTAACCGTTGCGGTAACCGTTAACACCACTTCAAATACCTGCTCTGCCAAAGGGTTAACGGCTGTGTGCAAATCAATTTTTAATTCCGGCTCCCATTTCTCGGTAAAAATCTGCGGGGAATTTGGTGTTTCAAAAGAAACATCTTTGCAATATATTTTTTGAATCGCAAACTGTTGTTGCTCTTCTTCGGTACTGCCCGCAGTTGCTTGTTCGTCTGCCATAATTGAACCTGTTTCCTTATTTTATTTTCATTAAACTTTTCATTAAAACTAAGTCTTGAGCCAGACATTAAGCCTGGCTGATAGTTGTTTACAGGTGATTTTTCACCCATTGAATTAAGCTGTTCTGATCCATAGCGCCTGCCTGGCGAGCAATCTCCCGGCCATGATGAAATAAGGCAATGGTTGGAATACTACGAATGTTAAATTGCGCACCCAGCGATTGTTCCTTTTCAGTATTCACTTTGACCAGTTCCAGTTGATGTTCAAAGTGGCGGGCGACCTGTTCAAAGACTGGCGCCATCATTTTACAGGGACCACACCAGGGAGCCCAGAAATCAACCAGAATGGGTAAATCATTTTTTTGGATATGTTTATTAAAACGAACCGAGTTCAATTCCACCGGTTTACCGGCTAATAATAAACTTTGGCATTTACCGCATTTACCGCCTGCCGCCAGTTTACTCATAGGTATCCGATTGATACCATCACATTGAGGACAAACGATATGGACCGCATCACTCATTTTGCATACTCCGGATAATAGAAGCTGATATTACTCAATAATCTATAAATAGGTGCGGATTTGTTTTTTTCAAATAATAAGGTCGCCAGGGATTTATCCTGGAAACAGCAAGGCATCCAGTTTACCGGCCGATTCAGTGGCAAACAGGTCATCACAACCACCCACATGGGTATCACCAATAAAAATCTGTGGCACAGAAGTTACACCATTACTTTTCTGAATCATTTCTGCTCGTAATTCCGGCTGGGCACCGACATCAATCTCGGTAAATTTAACGGCCTTGGCATTCAAGAGACTTTTTGCGCGCACGCAATAAGGACAATACTGGGTCAGATAAATGGTGATTTTGGCTTGCTCTTTGGACATTTAATGACCTTTTTTCATTGGTAAGTTTTCTTTTTCCCAAGCCATAACGCCACCACGCAGGTTATGTACTTTAGTGAATCCATTTTTCTTCAATAAGCCGCAGGCCCTGCCAGAGCGGCTCCCTGAACGACAACCCAGTATGACATTCTTGTCTTTATATTTTTCCAGTTCATTAACACGGGAAGAAAGTGAACCCATAGGGATATGAATCGAGTCCTGAATATGGCCAGACTGATACTCGCTGTCTTCCCGGACATCCAGTACCACACTCCCAGACTCATGACTCATTAATAACACCGCCTGCTGGGGGCTGATATCATAGGTTGATTTCAAAAATGAATTAATGATCATTCCTAACAGGAAAAACCACACTAATATCATTACCCAATTAACTGCGACAAACTCGTTCAAGTGTTCCATTATTTATTACCATAACATCAAAATTAGCCTATGCATTTTGTTCGTAACTGCATCTGCAAAATGGGGCTAGCATAGCAAAAACAGCCACAGAAGAAAATCTGAATCACGGTATTTTTCTCAGGCTTAGGGAAAAACAGGTCGAATGATACGCAATAGTCGGGATTTGAAATCACAGACCCGATCAGTTTTTAAGTCTGATATCGACCCAAAGCAACATTTCTTTATAGCCCCATCAACTTACTGATAAAGCGTTGCAATTGTTTGTCCACCCTACTCCGCTTAGCATATGGTAACTTTTTCGCTCATTGATAACAATGATATAGCAGCGTAATTATTCTGAATTTTACTAGCACAGGCGTTTTTCTTCTATGCGTATGATCTGGCCAGGCCGTTGCGCTGCCAGAAGTATTTCTCTTGGATAGCCTTTTTTTTTACTCTATACTTTGTATTGTCGTATTCATAGGAATGAATCGCCTGCTGCGTTTGTAGGCTCTCAGTAGTGGGTTTTATCATGGAAATCCTTAACTTAATCATCATCACGCTGCTTGTTCCGTTGGCAATTATTCAGTTTGGCCATACCTCGGTGTGGCTTATCGTACTGATTTTATGGCTGCTCGCCAGTATAACCACCATCGGCTTGTTTCAGCCTGTATCACTGGCATTATTAATACTGTTTATCTATGTCTCGCTGATCAGTCTCAGTCACGCAGCTGTAATAGAGACCCGCTACATACGTCAACACCTCCAACCTGCCGGATTCAGGTCGATTATTCGGGGGACATTGCTGCGCTGGTTGCTGTTTCCGGTGATTGCTTTGCTGGGTTACTTCAGCTATCTGAGCGTCAACCAGATAATTAATCGTGTCGTAAACGATGCGGTCTATTCGGCGGCTGTCACTCAGGACAATGCGCCCGATAGTGTGGCCTATTCCTGCAGCGTCGATCAGAAGATGGTTTGCAAATGCACTGCTCAGGCAAATCCAGTCGATTGTCCGCAAGACAGCTACGCAAAGCTTCAGGCCAGCGACCGTTCCCGATTAGAGCGTGATATTCATTATGCCATTGACCGTTTCTTTAATCGTATGAAGAGTGATGTAAAAAGCCGGGTCAGACGGATACTTAAGAGCAGCCGATCAGTGCAGGATTCATCCATCGATTCAGTGATGCAGTCATTGTTTGACGGCAGCAACCGTGAGATATTGTTCAAGCGCAAATTGTATCATTTGCTGCCGGGCCTGAAGCCGCCACAGTGTGCTGGAATGCTGACACCTCTTTTCAGCCTGGGCGACTGCATCAAGAATGAGCTCTATTCTAGCTTTAATTCAATCTATGACCGTTATCGACAGCACTTTCGCAGCTCATTTATCAACCTGCTGCAACGTGCCCGGGACAACAGCCGTATTACTGGTCAGAATATTACCCAGCTTACCGATGCTTACATTGACAAGGAACTGGAATTACAGCGTGCCAACTATCACCAGCAAACCAGCAACTGGTTTGAGCTTGTTGGTATATTCGATATCCTGTCTTTTCTGATTTGGCTGCTCATGGTGATTTTGGTGTGTTTATTGGGGCTTTTCTATATATTCTGCCGTTTTGCCTATGATCCACGTAATGGTAATGTCCCGCTCAAGCTTCTGCTGGATTCGCCGCTGCCCTCTTCTGTTATCAGTAGCACATTGATTGATGATATGTCACAAACTGATCTCAGCATCGTGCTCGGTCAGCAAACCTGGTATGTTAATCGAACCCGATACGTCGAACTGGACAGTCGCGAGGATTTTAAGTTTCCGCAGATGAGCAAATTATTCTTTCGTCGTTTTCCGACCCGCTTATGGATGCGACAATACAGTCAACAATCCGGTTGCACAGAGATCGGCATGAATTTCGTCGGTGGTGGTACTCAGGTCGTCAGGCTTACACTGGGTGACAATGATCGGGTAGTATTTGTGTTAAGTAACTTAATCGGTTTCACTGAATCGATAACACTGAGTAGCCATTTTAGCTGGAAACTGGCGTATCTTTTGAACCGCTCACCTTTTTTCAGCTGTGCCAACGGGCCTGGTGAACTGCTATTGTCAACCCGATGGCAGAATGGCGCCAGTGGTGTTAGTGTCAACAAAGACAGTTCAGTGCGCACCGGCGGTAATGGTCGGGCTAACCCAAGAGATATTGCTCTGCTTGATTTACATGGCCAGTACTCGCTGAATATGAGCCAGTCATTGATTAATGTGTTTTGGGATGACCATAGTGTCGAGAGTCTGAACAATTCAGCCATCCTGAGAGATCGCCAGCGCAGTAACAGAAAAACCAATAAAGCGGCGGGAATGCTCAGAAAAATGCTGTTGGTACCACTACCCGTATTGTCAGGAGTCTTTTCTATACCAGTTCTTTTGGGATTGGTTATTTTCCTGACTATGCTATGAACATTATGAACGGAATGCGAATATGGAACAAAACGATTTAAACCGGCAACGCAAGCAGGTCGCCAAAATTGCGCTAATACTCATCATTGCAGTCGGCATAATCGCGCTGCTGGCTCTGAGCTTCACAATCCCCGACAAGCTGAGTGAACCCATATTAATGGTGGATTATCTGAGTCATCCATCGTTGCCAATTGTATTTATATTGCTTTTCTTTCTGGGCGTGATGCTGGCCGTGTTCCTGGGTGAGCGCTTCAATATACTGTTTTTACTGCCGCTGCTACTGGTAGCAGTTCCGCCAGTTCTAAACAGGCAAACGGATTTTGTGACGCCCGGGGCTGTCATGGCTTTTTATCTGCAGGAATGTCCGCGCGATCAGGGCTGGGAACCTTTTGAGCCGGCACAAAACCGGATGATAGTCGGTACCGGTCCGGCGCGCACTGATGAGGGAGTCAGCTTGTCGCAGCGAGTATTGGGTATTACCGGCGGAGCGGAGCGCAGAGTAATTTCAGCATCAGAATTGCCCATCCACAACCATCACAACGGGTCGTTTAATCGTTTAGTGAGGGCTAACAAACAAAATACCATTGGCAGTTTTAAATATATGGACAATACAGATTCTAAAAAAATCAACGAAATCAATCTGACCAAATCAGAACCAATTAAACCCTGGGGCCAGCCTAAACCCAGTGCCCACGACAATATGCCGCCCTATATAGCCTTGCGATATTGTATAAAGCGATAGTATGGATACGATTATCCAGTTTTTTTGAGGTATGCCCGAGCAGAATGTGGGCGTCAAATATTATTGACTTAAGATCGGATAGCGTTATGAGGATTATTGTCAGGCAGGAGAGCTAAGCCCACCTGCTGACCAGTAAAGCGTCAGTTACTAATTTCAGTCACTAACCAAGAGTACAGAAAACGTCTCTCATCATACCGATTAAACGTAGTGTTCTGGCATCACCGACACGATAATACACACGATTGGCATCTTTGCGCGAAGCAAGAATTCCTTTATCTCTTAAAATCGCCAAATGCTGTGAAATATTACTTTGTGAAGTCCCCACCTTTTCCACAATATCCTGCACACTGATTTCTGCATCACCCAAGGTGCATAAAATTTTTAAACGCAGGGGATGAGACATGGCCTTCAGTGAGCGGGAAGCTCGGTCTATGTCTTCATCACGTGACATCAAATCCATATTCATATCACAGCAATCAGTATCATTCAGGTTGAATTGGTCACCCATATTTGTACTTCCTAGATTTTTTACTTATATAACAATAACAGTATACAATAATATTTGGAAAAAATAGCATTTTTTTTCAAATTTCTTCATTTAATTATGATTTTTTTTGATTTTTAGACCTAAAAACGTTTTTTTTACCTTAAAAAAACCAGATTGCCAGCCTTTTACATAACGCTGTTATTAGTTTTCCCTCCTATTGATCAATTCTCAAACCAGGAACGGGACTAAAACGACAATGTTAAAAAAAATTTCATTATTTGAGCAGAAAAAGTTATTAAAGACTTTATTAGCATACCCAAAATAACTTATCATAATAAGATTATTGGGGAATAAATGATATTAGGTGTTTCACTTATTTGTTGGTCTGGAAGCAATTTATTAATTTTTTTACTCTATAGGCCATATGACCGGCAAATTAATCAAATTGCTTGAAAAAAGAGCTGTTTACCCCCACCTTGTTCTAATACAATACGAGTTTTTATTTTAATGCGAGTAACCTGTCTGGCCAGTTCTGCTAGATTTGAGCAGTAACTTTAGAGTCAGTCAACAAACTCCCGATAACATGGATTAATCCTAAGCAGATTATGTCAACACGATCAACCCCCCCAAAACCCCTGGCATTAGTCATCCTTGATGGCTGGGGCTATTCAGAAAATCCAAGTCACAATGCCATTATCGAAGCCAAAAAACCTAACTGGGACAAAATTTGGCAAGAGCATCCCCGTACGCTGATTAAAGCGTCCGGTGCTGAAGTTGGCCTACCCGCCGGGCAGATGGGCAATTCTGAAGTCGGCCACCTGAACATTGGGTCCGGGCGGGTGGTGTACCAGGAATTCACACGGGTCAGTCGTGCTGTGCGCACCGGATCATTTTTCACCAACTGTACTTTGACCGAAGCGGTTGATATCGCCGTGCAAAATAATTCCGCTGTCCATATTATCGGATTGCTTTCTCCTGGCGGCGTACACAGTCATGAATGCCATATTCACGCCATGGCCAAACTGGCTGCTGAAAGAGGCATTGGCAAGCTTTACCTGCATGCATTTCTCGATGGCCGTGACACTGCACCCAGAAGCGCCAAAGAATCTATCAAAGCCATGCAAATCGTTTTTGAAGAGGAAGGTCATGGCCGTTTCGCTTCCATAGTCGGCCGTTATTACGCCATGGATCGTGATCACCGTTGGGAGCGTATCAAGTGCGCCTACGATGTTATCGCTGATGGCATCAGTGAATTTACCACGGAATCCGCTCTGGACGCACTGGACCTTGCCTACCAGCGTGGTGAGTCAGATGAATTCGTTCAGGCCACACAGATTATCCCCAAAGGTGAAGAAGCCATTCGCATGGAAGATGATGATGTGCTGATTTTTATGAATTATCGTTCTGATCGGGCCCGTCAAATCACCCGCCCTTTCATTGAAGATAATTTTGAAGCATTTAAACGGGAACGCCGATTCAAACTGGCGCAATTTGTCAGCTTAACGGAATATTCCTCCAAGTTTGATATCCCGGTAGCTTTCCCAGCGGAACGTTTGACCAATGTCTTTGGTGAATATATTTCCAAGATGGGTTTACGTCAGTTACGCATTGCCGAAACGGAAAAATATGCGCATGTCACCTTTTTCTTTAATGGTGGTGAGGAAGAACCCTTTCCAGATGAAGACCGCGTTCTGATTGATTCACCAGATGTCGCAACCTATGATCTGCAACCCCAGATGAATGCCCCGATATTGACTGAAAAATTAATTGAGGCCATTAATTCTGATAAATATGATGCCATCATCTGTAATTTTGCCAATCCGGATATGGTCGGACATACCGGCAATGAAGAAGCCACCATTGCCGCCATTGAAGCGCTTGATGTGTTTATCGGCGAGATCAGCCAGGCCATTGCCAAAGTCGGTGGTGAGTTACTGTTGACTGCCGATCATGGTAATGCCGAGCTCATGCTCAATGAAAAAACCGGCCAGGCGCATACCGCCCATACCTGTAATCCAGTGCCCTTTGTCTATCTTGGACGCGATGCGGTCATGGCGGAAAGCGGGGCATTGTCCGATATCGCTCCCACCATGTTATATTTGATGGGACTGGAAGTACCACCTGAGATGAATGGTCGTTCACTGGTGACTCTAAAGGAAGATCTAAAGGAAGATATTGAAGCCTGAAGCGAATAAAACATCTTGCCTTTTCAATGCAAACTTATCAAGGCATGGTCTTTTTTTTATTAGCTTAACAACGGTTTTACTGCTAATACTGCTGTGTCCTGTGTTACTCAGTGCGCAAACAAAAGGCCATTTAAAACAACAGGAATTGACCCAGCTACGCCAACAAATTGAAACCCTCAAAAACAAGCTGAAGCAGCAGCAAAGCGATAAAAACCAGCTGGAACAGGAAATTCAGCGTTCAGAACAGGCCATTTCCGACATAGCGCGACAACTGTTTAATAGCCAACAACAAATCCACTTACTGGATAGCAGCCTACTGGCACTCAATAAAAAGCTGGCCAAACGCAATCAGGAACTTATTACTCAACAACAATTATTATCCGGGCAATTACAGGCCAGCTATTCTATCGGGCGACAGGAATACATTAAATTACTGCTAAACCAGCAAAATCCGGCAACCATCAGCCGTATCATGGCCTATTATAACTATTTTAATAGCGCTCGCAGTCAGCAAATAAAAGAAGTTAACCAATTGCTGCATTCCATCAGCCAGGATAAACAGGAAATCAGCCTGACCAGTCAATCGCTGAGAGACAAACAGTTCCAGCTGGAGCAGGAAAAACGAACACTGGAAACCAGACAGGCTGAACGCAACAAACTGGTAGCAAAATTAGGCCAGGATATTGCATCTCAAGACAAAAAGTTGTCAAATCTGTTAAAAGATAAAAAAAATCTGACGATTTTAATTAATAAGCTGAAAAAAGCCCTGGATGATATCCCGGCTCTGCCAACTGAGAAACCATTTAAAAAGCAGCGCGGCAAACTCGTTTGGCCTGCCACAGGCAAGGTCAAAAATTTATTTGATCACTGGCGTAGCGTGGGTAAGGTCAAATGGCAGGGAATTATAATCAAAGGCACTGAAGGTGAACCGGTTTATGCCATATCCCATGGTCGAATCGCCTATTCCGACTGGCTCAGGGGCTATGGTCTGATCACCATCATCGATCACGGCGATGGTTATATGAGTTTATATGGTCATAATCAGACACTGCTCAAGGAAGTGGGTGACTGGGTTGAGAATAACGAGATAATTGCTACAGTTGGTAGTAGTGGCGGTCTGAAACAGGCTGGCTTGTATTTTGAAATTCGTCACAATGGCAAACCATCCAATCCGGCCCGGTGGTGTAAAAAGCAACGATCCTAACTGAACGAATCTTTTGGAGTAATGATGTTAAAACCACAGTATCTATCAGTACTATTTTCTTTGTCGCTCGGGCTTGTCAGTACCCTGGCGCTGAACATTGCCATCGCCAAACCCGGTACTGAAGCAACTGAACCTCTGCCTCTTGATATTCTCAAGGAATTCACCGATGCTTTCGCCAGTATAAAAACTGATTATGTTGAAGAAGTCGATGACCGAACCATTTTGAAAAATGCCATCAAGGGAATGTTGTCAGGCCTTGACCCCCATTCCAGTTACCTGGATGCCAAAGGTTTTCAGCACCTCAAAGAAGGCACTTCCGGTGAATTTGGCGGTCTGGGTATCGAAGTAGGCATGGAAGATGGACTGATCAAAGTTATCTCACCGATTGATGATACCCCTGCTCAACGGGCAGGCATTCAACCCGGCGATCTGATCTTTCGTATCGATGACAAACCAGTCAAGGAGATGGGTCTGGATGATGCAGTTAAACTGATGAGAGGCAAACCCGGTACCAAAATTATCCTGTCGATTATCCGTGAAGGTAATAGCAGCCCCCTGCAAGTTGAGCTGGAGCGCGCCGTTATCAAAGTGCAAAGCGTCAAATCCCGCCTGCTTGAAGAGGATTATGGCTATCTCAGAATTTCCAGTTTTCAATCGCGCACCGCCGAACAACTCAAAAAAGCCATCAAAGCTCTGGTTAAAGAAAATAAAAAGCAGGCGCTGAAAGGCCTGATCCTGGATTTGCGTAATAATCCCGGAGGCGTTTTGAATGGTTCCGTTGATGTCAGTGATATCTTTCTTGATAATGGCCTGATTGTTTATACTCAGGGCCGCATTAAAGACTCTCAACTCAGATTTTCCGCCACCCGTGGTGATATCCTTAATGGCGCCCCTATGGTTGTTCTGGTTAATGGTGGTTCTGCTTCGGCATCAGAAATTGTCGCGGGCGCATTGCAGGATCACCGACGAGCAATCATAATGGGCTCTGACACATTTGGAAAAGGTTCGGTACAAACAATTAAGCCCCTGACCCAGACGACGGCCATTAAATTGACCACGGCTCGTTATTACACACCTTCAGGTCGTTCCATTCAGGCTGAAGGCATTATTCCAGATATCAATCTGGCCAATGTCAGTCTGGAAAAAAAGGCTGGCAGTAAGTTTGATCAGATCAAAGAATCTGATTTGAAAGGCCATCTGGGACAGGGCAAAGAACAATCATCCAAGCCCATGAAGTCACCTCATAGCACCTCGAATAAACAAAAAAAAGAGGATAAAGAGGATGATGACAAACAAACTACTGATTATGGGATTCACGAAGCCCTGAATCTGCTTAAGGGAATTAACATTATTAACATGAAAAAGACGGCCTGAAATTGATGCAAATAAATAATATAAGCTTTTCTAACACCCTGTCTCATGGTAAGAGTCAGAACAAAAATCGACGCCGTTCTATGCCGTTATTACTGCTCTGTACCTGTTTCTGGCTGGGCATTGTTGCTAGCGCCCAGGCAGTAACTTCGGCAAAAAATGCAGTCCCCGTCTCAGGCTATGTAGCCATTATCATTGATGATCTAGGCTATAAATTAAAACACGATCAACGTGCTCTACAATTACCGGGTCAGGTTACTTATTCTTTTTTACCCCATACGCCACAGCTTAAGCCTCTGGCAGAAAATGCTCATGCCCAGGGCAAAGAAATTATGCTGCATTTACCAATGCAATCCGTTGAACCGTTATTTCTTGGTCCCGGTGCCCTTACCCAGGATATGTCCCGGGAAACATTTAAAATTGCAGTACTGAAAAGCATACTCTCTGTACCCCATGTTAAAGGAGTTAATAATCATATGGGCAGCCTGATCACCAGTCAGAAAACCCATATGAAGTGGTTAATGGAAGAAATTGCCCGAACCAGGCTGTTTTTCGTCGACAGCCGCACCACCACCGAAACACTGGCTGAAGAAACCGCTAATCAGTTTAATATTGCCAACACCCGACGAAATATTTTTCTGGATCACGAACGCAACCGGCAAGCCATAGAATTCCAGTTTGATCAGTTAATTAAACTGGCTAGAAAACAAGGGACTGCGGTTGCCATCGGACACCCATACCCGGACACTCTTGAAGTGCTTGAAGAAAAAATACCGCAACTTAAAGCTGCTGGTATCCAGCTAATTCCGGTTTCACAGTTAATCCATCAGCAGTATCTGATTAGCAAGGCTCAACCAGCCTTACCTCTGGACAAAAGCAAATCTCTGACCCAGAATAATATTTCAATGCCTTAGCTCAATCACATAAAAGGGTCACACAAAGAGGCACAAAAAATCGTTCTTTTATATTTTTAGTTCAATTGACTGTATAAGCTCAAGATAGGTTCAAGCAAAAGGAAATCAGCATCATGGCCAAAGTATTAGTCCCCCTCGCTCAGGGTTGCGAAGAATTAGAAGCCGTCACTATCATTGATCTGTTAAGAAGAGCCGGCATTCAGGTTATCACCGCCAGTCTGGACAGTGGCAGCCAGGTCAATCCGGTCACTGCCAGTCGCGGCGTTGTACTTATCCCGGATATCACTCTGGATGATGCCATAAATGAGGACTTTGATATGATGGTCCTGCCAGGAGGTTTGCCGGGAGCGGATCATCTGGATAATGATCAACGCATACACAGCCTGCTGAAAAAAATGGCCGATGCAGATAAATACACCGCAGCCATTTGCGCAGCGCCCAAGGTGCTGGCCAATGCCAGGTTGCTGGAAGGAAAAGCCGCCACCAGTTATCCTGGCGTTATTGAAAAGATGGGCCTGAATAATACCCGCTTCAGCAATGATGCCGTGGTTCATGATGGCAAAGTCATTACCTCAAGGGGACCTGGAACGGCGATGGATTTTGCCCTGACGCTGATCGAAACGCTGTCAGGCAAAGCCAAGCGGGATGAAATAGCGGCTGGGTTACTGTGGACTTAACAAGAACAATACTGACCGGGCTGCAAACCAAATTTTTCATCCAGGGAAAACTCATGGATCAACTGGTCAACACCAGCCTGGCCGTACTCCCGACTCACTTCTGAAAGCAGTACCCGTACCGAATTGCGATTATATCCGCCTCCCAGATCGACCTGTATAGCGATCAGCTCTATTGCTCTTTCCAATGTCATAGCACGCGCCTGTTATGTTCAGTCTTGAATAAGACTTATTGTATCGTTTCGATGGGATGAAGCAACCTCAATCCTGAATACATCTGTGGCTCACCGGGATTAAACTGACTTATCTTTAAAAATTGGCACTTTGGCATCGTCAAGCTCATAGGCCTGACCAAAACCGCGAACATAATTACCCTGTTTAGGAGTTAGTTGATACAGTTTGAAATCACCCAGGCCAGCCAGCACTTCAATGGTCTTGCCAAATTGTTCCTGGAGGCGCTTAATGATACTCTGCCACTGAGAATGTTCTCTTGACCAGATATCAACCTCACACTGGTAGCTGAGTCTTTTGCGGGCAAATAAATTTCGACAACTATGCTCATCTTCGATTAATAACACCGACATTCTACCGTGCTCAGACTGATGTTGATGCAGATTAACGCTATGCTCTGCCAGTGCGCTTAATAATAGATAAAAGCGCCCCTCATTATCTTCGATAAAAGGCGCATAACTGGCCAAGGGCTGTTGTTCCGACGAAGATGTCGCCAGAATCAAAGTTTTTTGCTGCTGCCGGAAATCGGCGATTTCCGCCATAATGTCTTTTACGGTAAGCGAATCATTTTTCATGGTCAGTAATATCTTAAACTATTCAGGAACTATTTACAGGTGCCATTCACAGGAGCTAGGCAGGCCATAACCAGGCGGCACCTCGAACACCACTGGAATCACCATATCTGGCTTTGACCAGTTGGGTACTGACCTGATCAGAAAAAACATAATCCTGCCAGTGCAGTGGCACATTCTGGTACAGACGTTCTATATTGGATAGCCCCCCGGCAAGAACAATAACATCCGGATCCAGGACATTTATAATACTGCCCAGCCCTCTGGCTAACCAGCCCTCATATTTTGCCATAAATTGTTCGGCCTGCTGGTTGCCGGCTCTGGCCTGAGCCACAATCTCCGGCGGCGAATCGGCAATGCCGCCCGATTGCAGAAATCGTCTCAGCATAGCAGGACCACTCAAAAAGGTTTCGATACAGTCCTGTTTCCCGCAATAACAGTCCAGAGGCTGACCATCTTCCTTTGAGCGCCAGGGCATGGGATTATGTCCCCATTCCCCGGCGATGGCATTCACCCCGGTGATGACTCGTTGTCCAATGGCAATACCACCGCCGGTACCGGTGCCAAGAATCACACCAAAAACCACCTCATTACCCGCTGCTGCACCATCGGTGGCTTCCGATACGGTCATGCAGTTGGCATCATTATTAATGCGCACAGTCTGTCCCAGATGTTGTTCCAGATCGTCCTTTAAAGGCTGGCCTATCAGGCACACTGAATTGGCATTTTTTACCAGTCCGGTTTTTAGTGAAATGCCACCCGGAATGCCGATACCAATGCTACAATCTGAATTCAGCAACTTTTGTCGTAATTCCTGTTTGGCCTGCTGCACCAGATGAACTATTGCTGAGACAGTTTGTGCATAATCATTCTGTGGCGTATTAATGCGTTGTCTGAAGACCTCTACACCTTCATCGGTCAGGGCAATAATCTCAATTTTGGTACCGCCTAAATCAATTCCCAGACGCATAAAATGTGACCCTTTGTTTTTCCAATAGCTAAGTCTGCTGTTCAAGCATTTTGGCTATCTCCTTGGGAGCGACGGCCTTACTGAACAGGTAGCCCTGAGCCAATTCACATCCCTGAGAGGCCAG
>Ga0316204_10003241_pt1 | contig 33358 bp, 4 predicted proteins | sample 6monrhotite_MG_2_FD_205661 | JGI IMG/M metagenome (GOLD analysis project Ga0316204, IMG submission 205661) | Microbial mat bacterial communities from mineral coupon in-situ incubated in ocean water Damariscotta River, Maine, United States -... | ecosystem: Environmental > Aquatic > Marine >... | reverse complement strand
GTGGCTCGATCTCTGCCTGTGGCTCTGACAAAATAAACTTCGATAGGGTCTAAATGAGAATGATGGGTTAAAAAGTTAGGTTCTCAAGGAATGATTGCTAGTTTTTAGTTTCACCGAGAATTGCTGTTAGACACCGACTATGTTAGCAATTTAACTTCAGATGTGTATAATGCCTCTAATTCAAGTTAACCTACAAATTTGCTTTGGTTGACGGCATTGCACTGTGGTATTCATGTGCAGGGGGAGTGTGGTGAATTGAGATCTAAGTTTAGTGATGCTTCCTTTTAGGCTAACTGAATGTGCAATTTTAGCTAGTACCAGAAAAAAGCCGTATGTAAAAACTGTATGAACTCGGTATATGCGCGTCCTCATTATCGTTTAAAGAAAAAATGGGGGCAGGGCCTTGACCTAATTCCATCAGTATGGAAAGTGAGTTTTTAAATTAATCGAATTTTATTCCTCGCTTTCTTCTATGCAACATGGGTACCCGTATTCACGCCAGTTGCAGTTCTGAATTATGGTTAATCTATGGTTAGAATTAGTTTAAATTGAAAAAGGTGTTACCAAACAACGGTTTGCCTTAAATGACAATAAGTAAAAGAAGAGAGATGAAGTAAGTATTTAACAACGCTAAAGCACGTATATCAAGGACTGTTAATTACATTATTATTAAAATACATACATGATTTTGTGATACACGCTCCTGCAATTTAGCCAAATCTAACTATCAACAAACGCCTTTCCTTTCAAAAATATGGGTTAGATCCCAGATTCTTTGTCGTTTAAAACGATGTGTTATTTCAATGGCACCTTATGGTTGAAAGCTTCGTGTCCGAATAATATCGGGCACTTTTTAGATAGATAGTGATTTTAACTGCAACCTAGCGGTTGTGAAAAACTAACATGATGTGGAGGTCTTACCTGCGATGTTAAGAAAAGAAAATAAAAAACTGACGGATCGCGAAAGACTGATCGCTTTACTTAAAAAGAAAAACAAACAAACACTAGAGATTGAGCCTGTTACTCAGCACGATGGAAGGTTGCCAGCGTCTTGTTCTCAGCAGCGACTTTGGCTGATTGAGAATATGGTGAGAAGCCCTCAGTACAATATTCCTTATGTAATGCGGCTATCCGGTAATTTTGATATTGATGCAGCCGAAACAGCCATTAACAGGATCATCCAGCGTCACCAACCATTGAGAACCGTTTTTGAAAAGGGTGAAAGCGGCCTGTTGCAGGTAATAAAAGATGAATTCACTTTCAAGTTTTCTGTTTATCATATAGAGCAGGCTGACTCAGCGTCGCAGCAAGAAACACTGAATTCTATAGTGAATAACGAGTGCAATTATATCTTTGATCTCAGCAAAGATTTAATGATTCGGGCAGACTTGATCCGCCATACAGGTCGGGACTCTGCGGTGTTGGTTTTCAATATGCATCACATCGCCTCAGACGGCTGGTCAATGGGGATCTTTGTAAATGAGTTTGTGACCCAGTATCAGGCCACCTTGCAACAACATGCCGATCCTTTAGCGCCCTTAAAGTATAATTACGCGGATTTTTCTCACTGGCAGAAAGAGTTTATTGCAAGTGAAAAACTTGAAGCCCAAATTAACTACTGGCGAGAACAAATGCGCGATGTACCGCATTTGCATTCACTGCCACTCAGCCATGCTAGGCCAAAAGTTAAGGGTTATAAAGGGGGAAGTGTACATCGCAAATTATCACCTGAACTCAGTAAGCAATTACTCAGTCTGGCTAAAACCCTAAAGGTCACGCCATTTATATTGTTACATGCGACCTTAGGCCTGCTTATCGCCCGTCATGGAAATAGCAATGATATTGTCATCGCGACACCTGTAGCAGGTAGAAGTCGACCTGAATTTGAATCCCTTATTGGTTATTTTACCAATACACTGGTGCTGCGCACTAATACAGAACACCAGAATTTCGAGGAATATCTGGCTCATGTTAAACAGGTTAACCTCGAAGCGCAAGCCAACCAGGATTTGCCCGTAGAACGCTTGATTGAGCTGTGTGATTTACCTCGCAGCATGCAGCACACACCTTTGTTTCAAATTTTATTTAGCATGGATACTACCAAACCGGGTGAGCTGTTAATCCCTAGTTTGTCAATTACTCCATACGAAGAGCAAACTGATATAGTAGTGAAGTTTGACTTGGAAATCAATGCTGATATTAGCAACGAAATTATCAGCTTAAACTGGAGCTATGACAGTTCGATATTCGATTCTTCTTATGTCGAAGCACTAAGTGACAGATTGTATCGCTTGCTACTTCAACTCAATGATAATCCTGCAGCCAGAATGGCTGATCTGTCACTTTTGTCCGAACAGGAATCTCACTTTTTATTGCATCAGTTGAACAGTACTCAGGTAGAGCATGCCAGTCTGGCGTGTGTGCATGAAATGTTTGAACGACAAGTGGCAGATACTCCTGATTTAGTCGCAGTGACTTGCGACGATAAACCTCTCACTTACGGGGAGTTAAATCGCAAAGCCAATCAACTGGCTCGCTATTTGACTGAGCACCGAGGCGTGACACCAGATAGTCTGGTGGGAATTTGTCTTGAGCGCTCTGTCGAGATGGTTACAGCTTTGCTCGCCATTTTAAAAGCGGGTGGAGCTTATGTTCCTTTGGATCCGACCTACCCCGGGTCGCGACTCGCTTACATGGTGGATGACGCGAAGTTAACCACTGTATTGACCCAGGGAAACTTAAAAAATCAAGCTGCAATGAGCGCCAGTCAGGCTGTCTATCTCGATAGTGAGGAAGTCGTTTCGTTAGTAGACAAGCAAAGCGTTGATAATCTCAAACATGCAAATTTGACAGTCAACAATCTGGCTTATGTTATCTATACCTCAGGTTCCACCGGTAAACCGAAAGGCGTCATGGTTGAGCATCGTAACGTTGCAAACTTTCTTTTGAGTATGGCGAAAACGCCTGGTATTAAAAGCCGTGACAAGCTTTTAGCTGTGACTTCCATTTCCTTTGATATTCATTTTCTTGAGTGCTTTTTGCCGCTCATTCATGGTGCCAGATTAATTGTCGCCACCACCTCTGAGTGCAGTAGTGGCAGCGCCTTAAAGGAGCTTCTGGCTAGGTACAATATAAATCTGATGCAGGCCACACCGGCAACCTGGCAGCTGTTGATAGATTGCGGTTTGAAGTTTCAGGAAGGCGCAGAATTTAAAGCCCTTTGTGGTGGTGAGGCGTGGTCTGACAGTTTACGCAATGATCTTGTCGCCAGTGGCGTACAGGAATTGTGGAATATGTATGGCCCAACTGAAACTACCGTTTGGTCATCAGTGTGTCGGGTTAAAGATGAGATTACCTTAGGAAAGCCTATTGACAATACTAGTATGTATGTTTTGGATAGCGAGTTGCAGCTGTGTGTCAGTGGTGCCGTCGGAGAGCTATACATCGCTGGAGCGGGTGTCACCAGAGGTTATTTAAACCGACCATGGCAAACCGAGCAGAGGTTTATTGTCAATCCGTTTTTCGATGCAAACCAGTCATCTAGTAGCCAATATCTTTATCGAACCGGCGACTTGGTGCGTCGCAAGTTTAATGGCGAGCTGGAGTATCTGGGGCGAATTGACGATCAGATTAAGTTGCGTGGCTATCGGATTGAATTAGGCGAGATTGAATCCCAACTGCAGGCGCACCCAAGAGTTAAAGAAGCAGTTGTTAAGGTGGTGGAGCAGGGCTTTGGTGACAAGCAGTTAGTGGGTTATGTGGTTCCTCAGACTTTGGAAGTCCAAGTAGACGACAAACAAACGCGACCGAGTTACAGTTTGTTTTATTTTGGCGGCGAAACCTACGACGCCAAAAACAAATATCAATTTTATCTGGAAGCTGCAAAATTTGCGGATAAACACGGCTTTGAAGCCATTTGGACGCCTGAACGTCATTTTGACACAGTAGGCAGTCTTTACCCTAATCCAGCTTGTTTAAGTGCCGCTCTCGCAACCATCACTGAACGTGTTCAGTTGCGCTCTGGTAGTGTTGTTGTTCCTCTGCACGATCCCATTCGCATCGCTGAAGAATGGTCTGTTGTAGACAACCTTTCCAACGGTCGTGTCGGGTTGGCGTTAGCTGTGGGTTGGCATACCCGTGACTTTGTTTTGTCACCGGGTAAATTTATGCAGCGGGCTGAACAGATAGTAAAGGGCACCAACGAGCTCAAGGCTTTGTGGGCCGGAGAAAAAATTTCTCGCAAAGACGGTCTGAACAACGATGTTGAAGTGGAAATATTCCCCAAGCCGCTCAGTAAGGAATTACCCCTTTGGATAACAGCCGCCGGAAACCCTGAAACTTTCATTGAAGCCGGAAAGCAGGGTAGCAACATACTAACTCACTTATTGGGACAGACAGTGCCTGAGTTAATGGAAAAAATTGCGCTGTATCGTCGAACTTTGGCTGAACACGCTCATGACCCAGAGAAAGGAAAAGTGACAGTAATGATCCACACCTTCCTGGGGAATGAACATCAGCAGACTCTGGAAAAAGCTAAAGGCCCATTTATTGAGTATATGAAAGGACATATATCTCTGTTAAAGCCTTTGTTAAGCAGTCAGGGCATGCAAGAAAAAGACATTAATATGATGGATGTTGAAGAAATCGCGGGCTTTGCTTTTGAGCGATATATTCACGCCTCAGCACTTATCGGCACACCTGAAAGCTCCCTTGCTGTGGTGAGTAGTTTGGTGGATGCTGGAGTGAATGAATTTGCCTGTCTGATTGACTGGATTGATACTGATCTTGCCCTACAAGGTCTTCCTTACATTGACAAGCTCTTTGCGCTATTTCGCGACTCTAAGCTCAATGTCCAATCCCTGATGACCCATTGTACAAAGCAGTTACCTCATTTCATGGTGCCTTCTAATTTTATGGTGTTGGATGAAATGCCCAAAACGCCAAATGGTAAAACTGACAGAAAAGCATTACCAGCACCTGATATGACGGCTACAACGGAGGTATTTGTCGCACCGACTAACGACACCGAAGAACAGCTATGTGAGATTTGGCAGGACGTGCTGAATATTTCACAAGTGGGCATTGCCTACAACCTCTTTGCAATTGGTGGAAACTCGCTGTCGGCAATTAAAATTATTGACCAAATCAATCTTCGGTTTAATACAGCTCTTACCTTAGAAGCTATGTTTGAAGCACAAACCATTGAGCTGCTCGCGATAAAAATTGAAGAGCAGCTAAGCATTTTAGTAATAGCTACCAAAAAGACAGCCTCGTTACAGACAAATGAAGTAGAGATAACAATATGAAAGCTAGGGCTTCTGATTTCGTATTGATTCTGAAAAGTCTCTTTTTAATTTTAGTAATTGGCATATTTGTTAATCAAAAAGTATTTGCGAATAATAGCCGCCAAATTATTCATGATAACGAAAAAGCAAAGACACAAAAGCCTTTGCAAAGGCAAGATTTGATAGGGGTGGAGGCTTTTGTTGACTATTTGGTAAAAAAAGGAATTGAGCAGCACAATTTACCTGGTGTAACGGTTTCTATTGTTAAGGAGGGCAAGATTGTTTTGCTCAAAGGTTATGGATTTGCTGATTTAAATAGTCAGGTTAAGGTCAGTCCCAATGAAACCATGTTTCGCATAGGTTCAATTACCAAAACTATGACAGCTATTGCCGTTATGCAGCTGGTAGAGCAGGGAAAACTAGCGATAGATGCTGATATCAGTGAATATCTTAGCGGATTTGAAATACCAAAAATTTTTAATGAGCCTATTACTATTCGTTCCTTATTAAGTCATCGAGCTGGTTTTGAAGAAGATGATGCAGGTAATTTGTTTGTTGAAAACCCTTCAAAGGTTTTTAGTGCAGAGGAGTATCTGGCTACACATATACCTAAAAGAATTTGGTCGCCAGGTCTCAATGTATCTTATTCAAACTATGGTTTTGGCTTGCTTGGTTATCTCGTAGAGCTGAAATCAGGTATGGATTTAGCTACTTACATTGAACAAAATATTTTTTCTACGTTAGGTATGCAAAACACGATATTACGAGAGCCTATAGAAAACAATAAAGCATTCATTCCTATGAAAGCAGCATTAAAACAGCAGCTTGCAACAGGATATTTTAGAGATGGAAAGGGAAATAATGTAGAGAAACCTTTCGAGTTTATTGGGCATATTGCTGGAGCGGGTGCCGTTTCTTCAACAGCTCATGATATGGCTCTTTATATGATATCTCTAATGAGTGATAACAGCCGTTTAGTGAACCCATTAACCAGCAAAGAAATGAAGCAACGGCTATACAATGACAGACCTCTAGCTACAGGAATCGCATATGGTATGTTTGACGGTAAATTTAAAGGGTATAAGCAATTCTATCATGAAGGTGGAACACCCACTTTTTTATCTAATATGGTGATATTCCCAGAAATACATTTAGGTATTTTTGTTTCAACCAATGTTGTTGGAAGTGGTTCTCATTTAGTTGAAACTTTACCAAATTCGATACTTAATAAATATTATCGAACTAAACCAACTAAACCAAACATCAATAGTAAACTTTTTGCAGAGCAGATTGGTCAACGGAGCCTTGAAGATTACACGGGGACTTGGTTAAGTACACGTCGTTCATATTCCCAATTGGAAAAATTGTCAGCTTTAAATAAGTCAGTCAGTATCTCTAATGATAAGCAAGGAGGGATAGTCATGACGAATTCAGGAAATAAATTAAAACTGAAGAGACTCAAAGCAAACGTCTTTCAAGGAGAATCTGGAGACGCTCCTGTTTTTTATTTTTATCAAGATGATTTGGGAAATATCGATCGTTTCTCGGCGAGTATGTGGTCTGGCGATTTTGAGCGGGTTAGTTTTTTGCAAAGTCCATTTTTCTTTTATTTGGCCTTGGCTCTATCTTCTTTATTTTCGCTGTCCACTTTGCTGCTCAGTTTTATTCGAAACCGGAAAAGTAAAAGGCTCAGCGTATTCGAAAAATTGGCATGTTATTCAGCGGGTATGGTATTAACGGTTGTATTAGGTTTTACCTTTATGAACTCAGGCTTAGTGTTCGATGACTATGATTTCAACTTAAATTTCCCCAGGATTGATGTGAAACTCCTGCTTTGCTTGGTGATAGCAATTGTTTTAACCACATTAGCGAAGGTGGCTGGTCATCCGTTTATATGGCGTCTTAGTGACTTGCGTTTGTATTATAAAATACATTATTTGGTTTTTACAATTAGTTGCTTAAATTTTCTTTATGTCTTTTGGTTATGGAATGCGATTGGGTTTAACTACTTTGGCTAAATTTCTGTGCTGGTCTAATGGCAACCGGACACTTTAATCAGAAATAATAACTGTCAAAGATTTAGGTGCCAGTATGTGTCAGAAACGAGTGTATAAGCGTTATCCTAAAGCCTTTAAGGAAGAAGCGGTAGCCTTGGTATTGGAACAGGGTTACTCCGTCCTTGAAGCAGCTAAGCCATTCTATTCCCATTCATATAATAAGTTCACCACACATGGTTAGATATTCAACGAAAGATGAATCACTGAAATATTGCTTGTACAAACGTGAGCGAACTAATTCTCTGTCTGGTATCAAAATTATCAGTCGGATTAATCAGAAGCTTAAAGCAACGAAAACCTAGGAGGCTATGTTTGTGGTTAAAACCATTGGATAGTTTTGCACAAGCATCGAAGAGCCGTTGAGGTTCTAGCCAAAATTAATAGAAACACCTTACTTACAACTCAAATGGAAATAACAATATGAAGTCAATGTTGGAATTATTGAACCTCCTTGATGATTTGGATATCACATTATCCCTTGATAAAGAGATGAATTTGTCAATAAAAGGAGATAAAAACGCATTGACACCTGAGTTGGTGTCTGAGATCAAACATTACAAATCAAAGATTGTCGAAACTCTGAAGGCTAACCTCAAGAAAGACAGCAAACAAGTTATTCCGGTAGCCACGAGGGTTGCCGGTGGAATGCCTTTATCTTTTGCTCAGCAGCGATTATGGGTGCTTGACCAACTGGGTGGAGGTTCGGTGCATTACAACATGCCCAGTACTATTCAGCTCAATGGCAACTTGGATATTGTGGCTTTAAAAAAATCTTTTTCCAGCATCTTTGAGCGTCACGAGGTATTACGCACTTCGTATGGCGAAAACGCTGAAGGTCAGGCGGTGCAAATCATTCATCCTGTGACGGATGTCGAGATATCTTTAACGGATATTTCCGAACTTTCAAAAGCTGAGCGGGAAGCGGAATTGCGTAGACTGGTGCAGCAGGAAGCCAGCCTGCCATTTGATCTGACCCACGATGCTATGTTGCGCATTCAGTTGCTCAGATTATCCAGCCAGGAACACGTGCTGTTAGTCACCATGCATCACATCGCCTCAGATGGCTGGTCTATGGGGATATTGATCAACGAATTCGGCGCTCTTTATAAAGCATATGTAGACGGTGATAACAATCCCTTTCCGCCTTTAGATATTCAATATACTGATTATGCCCACTGGCAAAGAGAGTGGTTGCAGGGGGCGGTACTTGAAGAGCAGATGGGATATTGGGAACAGCACCTCGCAGGTATTCCACAAGTCCATAGTATGCCCCTTGACCGAACGAGGCCTAAGTTGCAAAGTTTTGTCGGAGCGACGCATCAAAGCTTTGTTGATACAGATATCTTAAACAAGCTGAACCGCTTGTGTCGCGAATCAGGTTGCACATTATTTATGGGCTTGCAGACCGCTTTTTCAGTTTTGATATCCCGATACAGCCGCGAAACGGATATCGTGATCGGCACTTCCGTGGCCAATCGCGAGCAATCCCAGATTGCCAACCTTATCGGCTTTTTTGTCAACGCTTTGGTGCTTAGAAGTGATTTATCCGGCAACCCAAGCTTTTCTACTTCGCTGAAGCAAAGTAAAAGCATGCTATTGGATGCATACATGCATCAACAGATCCCCTTTGAGCAGGTGGTAGAGAGGTTGCAACCAGAGCGTAGCTTAAGTCACAGTCCGCTTTTTCAAATTATGTTGTTGTTGCAAAATTTCGACAAAGGTTCATTGGAACTGCCAGGTATTACTCTGAGCCCGGTAGAACAATCAGATGACACCGTCAAATACGATCTCACTGTCAGGGTCACAGAAAGTGAAGATGCGCTGCATATTGCCTGGGTATATAGGAAAGACTTATTTGATCAAAAGACCATAGAAGCCTTAGCCTGTCACTTTAATACACTACTTTCTCGTCTGGTAGATACACCTACGGCAGATGTGTTTGCGTTGGATATATTATCTCCTGAAGAGAAACATCAACAGCTGGTTGAGTGGAACCAAACAGCAGCCGAATACCCTCGCGAGCGCTGTGTTCATGAGTTATTTGAACAACAAGTGGCGAGCAGCCCGGATGCTACTGCGATAATATTCGAAGATGAGCAACTGAGTTATAGAGAGCTGAATCAACGTGCCAATCAACTGGCCCATTATCTGGTTGAGCAGCGTAACGTAACAGCTGACAGTCTAGTGGGCATTTGTGTTGAACGCTCCGTAGAAATGGTTGTGGGTATCCTTGCTATCTTAAAAGCGGGAGCGGCGTACGTTCCGTTGGATCCAGATTATCCTCAGGCAAGGTTAAGTTATATGTTAACGGATGCCGATCTGAACACAGTCTTGATTCCTAGGTACTTACTAGAGAAAACTGGCATCAATGATAATCATGCACTGTGTTTAGACGATGCAAACCTGACAGCACAACTAAGTCGGTCATGCATTGATAACCTCGGCAAAGGAATTGTTAAGTCAAGCCATCTGGCCTATGTGATTTACACCTCTGGTTCAACAGGCAAGCCCAAAGGGGTCATGGTTGAGCATCAGGCTCTACACAACCGAATTCATTGGATGCATGAGCAATATGGCTGTAGTAGCAATGATAAAATTCTGCAAAAAACGCCCTTTAGTTTCGATGTTTCGGTATGGGAGTTTTTCTGGCCTCTGACGAAAGGAGCACAGTTGGTTATTGCAGCGCCACAGGGACACAAAGATCCGGCGTATTTAAGCCACTTAATTCAGTCTCAGGGGATCACCAAGTTACACTTTGTACCTTCGATGTTGAATCAGGTGTTGGAGCACAAAGCCTTTGTACAATGTACTTCTCTGAAACAGGTGTTCTGTAGTGGCGAAGCACTGCAACAGAACCAAGTTGAAACCTTTGCTAAGTGTTTGCCAGACACAGAGTTACACAATCTTTACGGTCCTACAGAAGCCGCAATTGATGTGACCTACTGGCAGTGTGATCCAAATAATATTCACGAAGTGCCGATCGGCAGACCCATCAATAATATTCAGCTTTATGTATTGCAGGATATGGCTTTGGTTCCTGCTGGGGTTAGCGGAGAGTTGTATATTGGTGGTGACGGTTTGGCCAGAGGCTACTTAAATCGCCCTGAGCTGGCGGCAGAAAAGTTTGTTGCCAATCCGTTTCACGATCCCTATAATCCTTACAGCAGCCAGCGTTTATACAAAACTGGTGATTTGGTGCGTTATCTACCTGACGGTAATTTAGCCTATTTAGGAAGGCTGGATGATCAGGTGAAACTTCGTGGTTTTCGCATTGAACTGGGAGAAATCGCCCATCAGTTGTCCCAACACGAAGAAGTCAATGAGGCTTTGGTCGTGGTGCCAGAAAATGACCGGGGTGAACGACAACTGGTGGCGTATGTTGTTCATGATAATGCACTCACTATGCTGACTGAGAATGGTCAGGCGTTACAGCAACAGTTTATTGCTTCTCTGAAAGAATCATTGGATGGGGTGCTGCCGGATTACATGGTGCCCTCTGCATTTGTCGTATTGGCTGAATTTCCGGTTACCCACAACGGTAAGTTAGATCGCAAGCGTTTACCTGCTCCTGATATGAGTCAACAGCAGCAGGAGTATGTTGCACCGGAGAGCAAAACCGAGCAGTTATTGTGCGACATCTGGCAGGAAGTGTTGGGTGTTGAGCGAGTCGGTGTGACAGACAATTTCTTTGATTTAGGCGGGCATTCACTGTTGGCTTTGCGAGTGATTAATAAATTGCAGAGTTATCTGGAGCAGATCATCCAATTAGTGGTGATCTTTGACATACCCACTATCCGAGAATTGTCACAATACCTGCAACAAAATTACCTCAATGCTCTCATCAGTAAAGAGCTAGTGGATGCTTCTGCTCCGGAGTTGTCGCAACAAGCCAATAGAGAATTGCAGGACACTGATTTTGCACAGATTGCTAAATTAGTACCTCAGCTCCCTAATCTAAACACAATTTCCGGGAGAAAGAACCAAAAAGCGGTTTTCATTCTGTCTCCCCACCGTTCAGGCTCAACCTTACTCAGAGTCATGTTGGCAGGACATCAGCAATTGTTCGCGCCACCCGAGCTGGAGTTACTAGCATTTAATGATTTACAGCAGCGTAAAGCCGCCTTTTCTGACCGTTTCAGTTTCTATCTTGAAGGTACCTTGAGAGCCATTATTGAGGCGAAGGGCTGTGATCTGGCTGAGGCCGAATCGATCATGAACTCTCTGGAACAGCAAGGCTTGTCTATTCACGCGTTTTATGCACAGCTACAGGAGTGGATAGGCAGTGCAATACTGGTGGAGAAAACACCAACTTACGCTTATCATCCAGATATCTTGCAGGCTATGGAACTGATGTTTGAAGATGCCCACTACATTCATTTGGTGCGTCATCCCTATGGCATGGTCACTTCCTTTGAAGAAGCTAAACTCAATGAGGTTGTGTATCTGGAAAATAACTCCTATAGCGCTACTGAATTGGGTGAACTGTTATGGACAGAATCTCATTCTAATATTTCCAGCTTCTTGTCTGGAATTCCAGAACACAGACAGCATCGAGTTTCTTTTGAAGATTTAACTCGAGATCCGAAGCAGCAAATGGTGTTGTTGTGTCAGTTTCTGGGCATTGATTTTGACGAAGGTCTGTTAACGCCATACAGCGAGCGTTCTCAGCGAATGTCAGATGGTGTGCGAAAAGAGTCTCGTATGTTGGGAGACGTAAAGTTTCACCAGCATAAGAAAATAGACAGTGGCATTGCCGACTCCTGGAAAAACAAAATTAAACAGAATTTCCTTCATGTTAAGACTTGGCGCATAGCTCAGGATTTATCCTACGACAGGAAGATGGAGCAAAATATCGATTTGCTGCCTATTAAAAAAGTAGCGCATGACCCCGAGGGGTATCCACTGTCCTTTGCCCAGCAAAGGTTATGGTTTATTGACCGTATGGAAGACGGTAGCCCTGAATACAATATGAAAGTTGCGTTGAGAGTGGAAGGAGCCTTTGATACTAATGTGGCTGAAACCGCTATTAGCCAATTGGTTTTGCGTCACCAGCCTTTGCGAACCATTTATGATTCTGGTACAGACGAACCTCGACAATTTCTGCGTTCAGACTGGCAATTCGAACTCGGCCGATTTGATTTAACCCAATTAGAGCCTGAAGAGCAGCAAGAAAAAGTTGAACAGCTAATCCTTGAGGATAGCGCCAAAGTATTCGATCTAAGCACTGATCTGATGGTTAGAGCCAGCTATATCAAATTAGCAGAAGGCGAAACCGATAGCGGTGTTTTGTTGTTCTGTATGCACCACATCGCTGGTGATGGTTGGTCTACAGGGGTGTTGGTTAACGAATTCGTGGCCCAATACAAGGCTGCATTAAACGGTGCTGTCGATCCATTGGCTCCTTTGGAAGTGCAATATGTCGATTATTCTGTATGGCAGAGAGATTGGTTACAGTCAGGTGCAATGGATAAACAGTTGCAATACTGGGAGCAGCAATTGGCTGACATGCCAGTGGTACATAGCTTGCCGCTCAAAAACCCAAGACCCACATACAAACAATATGATGGTGCCACAGTCAAAGGTCAGTTGAGCAGCGACATTAGTCAGTCTCTTAAGAAAATGGCTATTAAATATCGCGTCACCCCTTTTATTCTGCTGCACGCTGCTGTGGGACTCATATTGTCTCGTCACAGCAACAGCACTGATATTGTTTTGGGTACTCCATTTGCTAACCGAGTAAAGGTTGAGTTGGAGCCTTTGATTGGCTTTTTTGTAAACACGTTGATCCTGAGAGTAAATACCAAGTTTAAGCACTTTGTCGATTACCTCAAGCATGTGCGAGATGTTAATTTGGAGGCCCAAACTAATCAGAATGTGCCTTTCGAACAATTAGTCGATCATTGCAACATTCCGAGAAATACCCAGCATACACCGCTGTTTCAGATCATGCTAAGTATGAACACCAATGAAACTGGCGATCTGGACATTCCGGGTACCCACTTTTCTCTGGTGGAAGGTGGCAAGATCTTATCCAAATTTGATATGGATATTGAAGCCTCTATTTTGGATGAAGGGGTATTTGTTACTTGGACTTACGATAAGTCGTTGTTCACTCAAAGTTATATTGAAAAACTCAATCATCATTTGGAGATCCTGTTAACTGGTCTGTCTGAAAATATCGACACTGAAATTAAGCACTTGCCGTTTTTGTCTGACGATGAGCTGCAATCATTGGTGAAGGACTTTAATACGGTCGAAGACGACAGTGTTGCGTTATCCACTATCCACAGCGCTTTTGAGCAAAATGTTGCTGCCACACCGCACGAGGTTGCAGTTTCATTTGAGCAACAGCAGCTCAGTTATCAGCAGTTGAATGTCGCTGCGAATCAGCTGACCCATTATCTGGTAGAGCAGGGCGTTCAGTCTGAAACCTTGGTGGCTATTTATATGGACCGCTCTATGGAGATGATCATCGCTATTCTGGCGGTGCTAAAAGCCGGTGGGGCCTATGTTCCTATTGATTTTGAATATCCCAAAGCGCGAGTTGACTACATTCTTCAGGATACAGAATTAGCGTATTGTTTAACTCAGTCAGATCTGAAAGAGGATTTTCCCGCAACAGAGAACATGTGTGTCATTGCTATTGATGCACCGGAAAATCAGGTTATTTTGCAGGTACAGAAGCAAACAAATCCGGCCTTGAGTTGGCAGCAAAGCCCATCTGAGCTGGCCTATATTATTTATACCTCCGGTACCTCTGGTAAGCCTAAGGGGGTAATGGGTGAACACGGCGGTCTGTATAACCTTGGCCGCGAAATGAGCGGCTGGTCTTTGAGCGACAACCACAAGGCTTGGGGTTGGACCGCCAGTTATTCTTTCGACGCCTCTTTGCAGTCCATCATGCAGTTATGCATGGGCCGCCCTGTCGCTATTCTACCCACTGAACTGAAAAAGCAACCAGAAAAGTTAATTCAATGGGTCCAGACCCACAATGTTGGTGTTATGGATTGCACGCCTTCTATGGTGGCATTGTGGTTTAGTTTGGGTTTAAAAGAGAGTTTGCCAAACTTGCTGATTGGCGGTGAGCCTATCAGCAAAGAGCTGTGGGCGGAGCTTGTCCAGTGGCAAAATGGTGTTCATAAGGCTTGGAACGTATACGGCCTTACTGAAGCCAGCGTAAACAGCACCTTCAGCCGAATTGCACCAGCTGAACTTCCCCATATTGGCAAGCCGCTGGGTAACGTTCAGGTTTATCTGTTAGACGAGCAGCAACTATTGGCACCGCAGGGCACGATTGCTGAACTTTACATCGGTGGTGTTGGTCTTGCCCGAGGTTATTTTAAAAATTCTGAGTTAACCGAGCAAAGGTTTGTAGCCAATCCTTTCAGCGATAAGAAAGGGGAACGCCTGCTGCGCACCGGTGACCTTGCTAGATACCTGCCCGATGGTAACATTGAGTATTTGGGTCGGATAGATGAACAAGTTAAGCTCAGGGGGTTTCGTATTGAGCTTGGCGAAATAGAGAGTATTATTCAGCAATATAACGGCGTCGAAAATGCGCTCGTACTGACTCAGCAATCCGCTTCAGATAGCCAAAGCCTAGTAGCCTATGTCCGTCCTGATGAAGCCCTGATCACGCATTTTGACGGCTGTGGCAACTCTGAGCGTCTGGATGAATGGCAGGATGTATTTGACGATGCCTACACCAGAAACGACGATAACGATACATCTGTCGATCAAGAAACCGATAGCATTGGTTGGGACTGTAGTTATCGCAGCACACCTATCCCCGCAGAAGAAATGCAGGAATGGATTGATGGTACGATAGCTACTATTGCTAGCTTACGCCCCAGAAGAGTACTGGAAATTGGGGTAGGCAGCGGTATGTTATTGTATCGATATGCCGAAAACTGTGAGCAAGTGTGCGCTACAGATATATCACAACAGGCTCTTCAAAAAGTCAGTCAGGGAGTGCAGCGCAAAGACTGGCAGCACATCCAGCTAAAACAGGGAAGGGCCCACGATCTGTCAGATTTTGAGGGCATGGAGTTCGATACTGTGATCCTGAACTCTGTAGCACAATACTTCCCCAGTAAGAGTTATTTTTTACTGGTGCTGGAGGAGATCTTTAAACATCTGGCTGCTGGTGGCAAGGTCATGTTAGGTGACTTGCGTAACGCAGACTTGTTAGACGCCTATGCAACGTCAGTAGCACTATATCAGGATGACAAAGACTTAGATCTAGAGGAAATCAAGCACAAAGCCTTGCTGGCGACATTTAACGACGAAGAGTTGCTGTTTAGTCCAACGTTCTTTGCCGAATTACCTCAGCAATTCTCAGATATTGCCCAGGTGGATATACTGGTTAAAAGTGGCATCTACACGAATGAAATGATGCGTTACCGTTATGATGTGGTCTTGCATAAGTCGGTTCATTCCTGTGCAGAGGTCGCTGTAGGAGGAACCTCTGCAGAACGCATCTCAGAAAGCAAGTCAACGGACCAAGAGCCACTACGTTGGTATGCGTGGCAGGGTTTGGCAGAGCTTGCCGAACTACTGCGCCAGCATTCTGGAGACTGCTTAGGTGTATACGGTTGCGTTAACCAACGTATTGATCAAGATCTGGCCTTAATCAGTCACCTTAAAGAGCAACGAGCCGTTGATTTGCAGGAGTTTAGACAACACATCTCACTGACAGAAAATCTCCAGCTTGAAGAGGTAACCAGCACAGCTAAAGCTCTTGGCTATGATACTAAAATCACTTGGAGTCAGCAGTCACTTACTCAGTTGGATTTTATCTTCATTCGAGAAAACAGTGCAGCTGCACCTTGTATTCAGGCTTTTGCACCGTATCAGGCTCGCGTTAAAACCAATACACCGCAACTCAGAGCTGTATCTCGCAATCTGATCCCTGAGTTAAAAGCCCATTTGGAAGCCCATTTACCTGAGTTCATGTTGCCATCTTCCTATTTATTAATGGATCGTTTCCCGCAAACTATCAATGGCAAGATTGACAAAACAGCGTTTCCGAGGTTGTCGCTTGTGGATTCTGGCAATTATGTGGCGGCTGAGACTGCAATAGAAGAACAGTTACAAGGCATTTGGCAGACGCTGTTGAACAACCCGGCAATTAGTATCGACGCTAACTTTTTTGAATCTGGCGGTGACTCCATACTGTCGATTCAGTTGGTTTCGAGGGCGGCAAAGTTGGGTTTACATTTCACCGTTAAAGATGTGTTTAGCGCACAAACTATTCGCAAGTTAGCCTTGTTAGCTAAATCCGATACCAACAATCAGGTGGATCAATCTCCGGTAGAAGGCGATATCTCCTTGTTACCTATTCAACATAGTTTTTTCAGTAACCCAACTGATCTGCATCATTTTAATCAGTCTGTTTTTCTTACAACACCTCGCGATTTCAATCGCAATGTGCTTAAACAAATTGTGGCAAAACTGTATGAGCGACACGATGCCTTGAGACTGAAATTTTACCAACAGGACGGTGTTTGGAAAGGTAATCATATTCCGGTGGATGATGATATGGTTGAAGAGGCGATAGTTTGTAAGCAGCTCGATTCTTTTGAGCCGCAAAACATTGAAGACTTTGCTAACCAGATTCAGACCAGCTTAGATCCTAGACAGGGCAGATTGTTTCGGGCTGCCTATTTATCAGGTGACAAAGGGGAAGGTCGTCTATTGCTGGTGATCCATCACTTAGTGGTGGATGGCGTTTCCTGGCGAATTATTCTAGAAGATCTAGAGTCTCTGTATCAGCAAATACAGGACAAGGTTGAACTGAAACTGGCTCCTAAAGGTTGCTCTTATCAGCAATGGACTCAGGTGATAAACGAGTATGCCCAAAGTGCAGAACTCGCTAGGCAGAAGAATTACTGGCAGGGAATAATGGATGTATCGGTGGCAGATTTTCAGGCTGTTTCTGAAAGTAAAATCGCCACATCTGCCAGCCAGCAGGAAATAGAAGAAGGGTCCGTTGATATTCACTTGGAACAATCGACAACCGAGCAATTATTGTCCGGCAGTCATCAGGCCTACAGCACAAAAATCAACGAGTTATTACTGTCAGGATTATTGTTGGCTGCGTATCGTTGGAGCGACAGTCGCGCCATTCGTATAGACATGGAAGGCCACGGTCGAGAAATGTTGCAGGACAACGTTGATTTGAGTCAGACCGTAGGTTGGTTTACCTCTTTGTACCCAGTGGCGCTGGAAATTGACAAAGACAACATTGCTGATTTGATTTGTGGCGTAAAAGAACATTACCGGGCAATTCCTGACAATGGTATTGGTTTTGGTGTGTTACGATATTTGACTGAAAACACAGAAATCAATGCACAGACAAGTACAGTAGTTAAGCAATCACTGCACAGTGAGTTGGTATTTAACTACCTCGGTCAGTTTGATCAGGTGGTAAGCACAGATACAGCCTTTGGCATTGCCAACGAACCTTCAGGGCAGAACATTAGTAGTGCCAGACAGCGCGTTCATCCTATGTTGTTAAACGGCATGGTGGTTGAGGGCTGTTTAAGGTTTAACCTATCATTCGACCGCGATAAATATCACCAGGTAGCGATGCAGGAGTTAATGCAGCTGTTCGAACAGGCATTGCAGGAAGTGGTCGAGCATTGCGCCAGTGTCGAACGCAAAGTGTATACTCCCAGTGATTTTCCTCTCGCCAGTATCTCGGCGAATGATCTGCAACAATGGCAGATTGACGAGAGGGTCAAGGCCCTGTATCCCGCGTCTGGCATTCAGCAAGGCATGCTGTTTCACAGTATGATGGAATCGGGAAGCTACGTTACTCAAACGGTGGTTAAGATAAAAGATCTCAATGTAGAGATCTTCAAACAGGCATGGAGTTTAGTGCTACAGCGCCATGATGTTTTTAGAACCGCATTTGTAGGTTTGGACAGTGGCAATGTTCATCAGGTGATCTATCAGGCTGCAGAGTTGACTTGGCAGATGAAGTACCTGAATGATCTGCCCCATGATAAGTTGGAACAGGAAGTCGAGTCGATTCGGCTTGCAGACAAAAGGCGAGATTTTGACCCCTCAGTTTCCCCTTTGATGCGGATGACTCTGATCGATCTGGGAGATGCGCATCATCAGCTGATCTGGTCTCATCATCATGCTCTGATGGACGGCTGGTGCTTGCCACTTATTTTTAATGAAGTGACTGAAAGTTATCGGGCTCTGATCTGCAATGAGCAGTTGCCACCGGTGACTTCTCCCTCGTATCAGCAATATATCGAATGGACTCAACAACAAGATCTTGAAAAAGCGAAGTTGTTCTGGCGGCAGCAGCTGCAGGCGATTGAACATAAAACGCCGTTGCCTCTGGAGAAAAATACTGAGCAATTGAGTAGCTCTGCGAATTCTTATCAGGAAATAATCTCCTTTACAACGCAAGAATCAGCACAAATTATTAAGCTGGCGCAAAATGCAAAAACCACCATTAATATCGTGGTTCAGGCCGCTTGGGCATTGTTGCTGTCTCGTTATAGCAATCAAAGCACAGTGGTATTTGGCGGAGTGACATCAGGTCGACCAGCCTCTATACCTGACGTGGAAAAAATTATTGGGATCTTTATCAATACCCTACCAGTGGTGGTGAATGTTGACAGCGAACTGCAGATTGGTACCTGGTTGCAGAAGTTGCACGGTGAGTTAGTGGAAAGAGAGAGTTTCAGTTATTTACCTTTGCATGAGATCCAGCAGCAATCCGCCGTTACTCAGGGGCTTTTCGACAGTCTGATGGTGTTTGAAAATTACCCTCTGGACAATGCTTTAGGCAGCAAACTGGTTGAAGCTGAGTTAAATGTCACTGATCAGCAGTCTTTTGAAGAAGTGACCTACGGCATCATGGTTCAGGCTCATATGTCAGAATATTTAGCCATTGGTATCAAGGCACACCAGGATCGTGTTGACTGCCAGGCCATTTCGCAAATAGCCAGACACTTAAAACACATCATTAGTCAGCTGATCCATTCAATTGACTGTAAGGTTCAGGACATTAAATTACTGGATGCATCCGAAGTTCAACAACAGTTGTCTCAGTTCAATGGAAACTGTGTCGACTATCAGGAAGGTAGGTTTGTGCATCAGTGGTTTGAGAGTAATGCCAGTGAACAACCTGACGCTATTGCCATTACTTGCGCCGATGTTCAGCTTAGCTATGGGCAACTCAACCGCCAGGCAAATCAACTAGCACATTACCTGATTGAACACCGTCAGGTGAAGCCCGACTCGTTGGTGGGTATTTGTATGGAGCGTTCGGCGGACTTTGTTACGGCAGTGCTTGCTGTACTCAAAGCGGGTGGCGCTTATGTGCCCCTTCAGCCCGACTATCCTCAAACGCGCTTGGATTACATTATTGGTGATGCACAGCTCAGTACAGTTATCACCAATCGCGCCGCCGTTGATACAGGTTTGGAACTTGGCAGCGGGATGATTTGCCTGGACAGTGAGTCAATTAAAAATACATTGTCAACCTATGCTGATTACAACCCCGCAGTGGTTGATCTGCGCGTAGAGCATTTGGCCTACATGATTTATACTTCAGGCTCGACGGGGCAGCCTAAAGGGGTGATGCAGACTCACAATACCCTGAGTCGCTTGCTACAGGCTTGTGAGTTATCGGGTGAAATAACCGCGCCGCTTAGAACCTCGTGTTTTACCTCTGTTGCTTTTGACGTATCTGTTCAGGAGATCATGACAGCCCTGTATTTGGGAGCGGAGCTGGTGATTGCTTCTCACCAGAATAAATATAGCTTGCAAGGCACAGTAGATTTTCTGTTGCAAAATCGAATCGAACGCTTCTTTGCTACCCCGCAGGTACTGCATTTACTAGCTGAAGAATGTCAGCGCAAAGAACTGGTATTAACAGCTCTAAGAGAAGTGGTAGTGGCTGGTGATGCCCTTGTTTTGTCAGATGCAATCAACAACTTCTTGTCAGTGCATCACAATTTGACACTGTGGAATCATTACGGCCCTACAGAAACTCACGTTGTGACCACCAGTAAAGTGAATATGAACGGCCCGGCCAATGTTTCTATTGGTAAGCCTCTTGCGGGTATTCACTGTTATGTCACTGATGAAAATCTCGCTTTATTGCCAATGGGCATGGCCGGAGAGCTCTGCATTTCCGGTCCTTGCCTGACCCGGGGCTATATCAATCAACCTGAACTGACGCAAAGCAAACTGCTGGAGAACCCTTTCTACCAAGAGGGTCGCTCCGAATGCTATAAAAAATTGTACAGAAGCGGTGACTTGGTTCGCTGGTTGCCCGACGGTAACCTAGAGTACGTAGGGCGAATTGATTCTCAGGTAAAGATCCGGGGTTTCCGTATCGAGCTCGGCGAAATCGAAAGCCGTCTATTGGCCCACCATGAGGTGGCAAACGCTGTCGTTATCGCCAAGGAGCAGGCTTCTGGCGGGAAGACGCTTATCGCTTACGTAGTGCCGCAACAGTTCCAGTTAGACAATGCCCTGCAGCAGAACTTTGCCCGAAAATTGCGCAGCGCACTGGTCGGTGAGCTTCCCGACTATATGATCCCCTCGGCATTTGTTCAGCTGGATAAGCTGCCGCTAACTGCCAACGGGAAATTGGAGCACAGCAAGTTACAGGTCCCTGACTTTGCTCAACAGCAAACTGATTATGTCGCTCCTTCAACGGCAACAGAAAAAATCCTGTGCGACATCTGGCAGGATGTACTGGAGTTGGAACGAGTTGGCATCAGCGACAACTTTTTTGAACTGGGCGGTCATTCGCTGTTACTTATGCAGGTGATTGCGAAATTACAGGATGCGGGATATACCGTTAGCGCTCGTCAGTTATTTACTTTGTCCACCCTGAGTGATTTGGCGGTTGAACTGGATGCCAGCGATGTGCGACCAGAGCCGGTGTACACCCCGCCGGAGAATCTTATTCCGGATGGCTGTGAAAACATAACACCGGACATGTTGCCTCTCATTGATTTGAGTGAATTGGAAATAGCCCGCATCGCAGATACTGTACCTGGCGGTATGCAAAACATTAAGGATATCTATCCATTAGGCCCGTTACAGCAAGGTATTTTGTTTACTCACATGCACAGTGACCTGTCTGACCCTTACGTTTTGCCGTCTCTTTATGCCTTGAGCAACAAAACTGCTTTGGATGAATTTATCGGTGCTCTTGAGTTTATTATCAATCGCTATGATGTATTTCGTACCGCGATTTTATGGCAAGGCTTACGTGAGCCTGTGCAGGTTGTTTATCGTCAGAGCGAACCTGCGATTACCTGGCTAACCGTCGATGGTGACAATGCCCTACAACATATGCATGACCTTTGTGCGCCCGAGCAACAAAACATGGATATTAGTCAGGGACCGTTAATCAAAGTTCGAATTACACAGGGTGAATCTATGGGCAGTTATTTAGCCCTTTTGCAATATCACCATATTATTTCTGATCACGTTACTTTGGATATTATCTCTAGAGAATTGAGCATTTTTGGGCTGGGACAAACTGCTAGTTTGCCGTCTGCGATCCCATATCGTGATTTTATCGCCCACACTCTGCATCAACAGAAGCAAACAGATCCCAAGAAATTCTTCAGTGAGTTGTTGGGGGACATTGAAGAGCCGACACTGCCGTTTGGCTTTGTGGACATTCGCGGTGACCGAACCCAAATAGAAGACAAAAGAGCATTTGTGCCTCAAAGAGTAAATGATGATATTCGCTATTTGGCAAAATCGCTGCAAATCAGTCCTGCCGTTTTGTTCCACTGCGCGTGGGCTATGGTGCTAGGTGCCTGTTCTGGTAAAGATGACGTGGTGTTTGGTACTGTTATGTCCGGGAGGTTGCAAGGTGCAAAGGGCACTCAGGATATGCCGGGTGTGTTCATCAATACTTTACCTGCTCGCGTTCGCCTAGCTGACTACAGTTTTATTGGTTTAGTGCGTCAGGTTAAAGGGCTGTTAAACGATTTATTACCCTATGAACAAACGCCGTTAGCGACAGCTCAGAGTTACAGTGGTCTGGGCCACGATGTGGCATTGTTCAGTTCGCTACTGAATTATCGCCATGTGGCGAAACACGAAGAAGTTCATGATGTTGTACAGGGCGAAACCAGTATTCAGGTATTAACCAGTTACGATCGCAACACTTATCCATTGAGTGTCTCGGTCAATGACCAGGATGATACCTTTTCATTCGATGTGCAAATTGAAGCGGGTATTTCGGCGGACCGCATTATCATTTACATGAATCAGGCGTTGGAAAACGTGGTTGAAGTGCTGCTAACGAAACCAGAGCAATCCTTGGCTAATATGTCTGTCTTACCACCTGAAGAGAAACATCAACAGCTGGTTGAGTGGAACCAAACAGCAGCCGAATACCCTCGCGAGCGCTGTGTTCATGAGTTATTTGAACAACAAGTGGCGAGCAGCCCGGATGCTACTGCGATAATATTCGAAGATGAGCAACTGAGTTATAGAGAGCTGAATCAACGTGCCAATCAACTGGCCCATTATCTGGTTGAGCAGCGTAACGTAACAGCTGACAGTCTAGTGGGCATTTGTGTTGAACGCTCCGTAGAAATGGTTGTGGGTATCCTTGCTATCTTAAAAGCGGGAGCGGCGTACGTTCCGTTGGATCCAGATTATCCTCAGGCAAGGTTAAGTTATATGTTAACGGATGCCGATCTGAACACAGTCTTGATTCCTAGGTACTTACTAGAGAAAACTGGCATCAATGATAATCATGCACTGTGTTTAGACGATGCAAACCTGACAGCACAACTAAGTCGGTCATGCATTGATAACCTCGGCAAAGGAATTGTTAAGTCAAGCCATCTGGCCTATGTGATTTACACCTCTGGTTCAACAGGCAAGCCCAAAGGGGTCATGGTTGAGCATCAGGCTCTACACAACCGAATTCATTGGATGCATGAGCAATATGGCTGTAGTAGCAATGATAAAATTCTGCAAAAAACGCCCTTTAGTTTCGATGTTTCGGTATGGGAGTTTTTCTGGCCTCTGACGAAAGGAGCACAGTTGGTTATTGCAGCGCCACAGGGACACAAAGATCCGGCGTATTTAAGCCACTTAATTCAGTCTCAGGGGATCACCAAGTTACACTTTGTACCTTCGATGTTGAATCAGGTGTTGGAGCACAAAGCCTTTGTACAATGTACTTCTCTGAAACAGGTGTTCTGTAGTGGCGAAGCACTGCAACAGAACCAAGTTGAAACCTTTGCTAAGTGTTTGCCAGACACAGAGTTACACAATCTTTACGGTCCTACAGAAGCCGCAATTGATGTGACCTACTGGCAGTGTGATCCAAATAATATTCACGAAGTGCCGATCGGCAGACCCATCAATAATATTCAGCTTTATGTATTGCAGGATATGGCTTTGGTTCCTGCTGGGGTTAGCGGAGAGTTGTATATTGGTGGTGACGGTTTGGCCAGAGGCTACTTAAATCGCCCTGAGCTGGCGGCAGAAAAGTTTGTTGCCAATCCGTTTCACGATCCCTATAATCCTTACAGCAGCCAGCGTTTATACAAAACTGGTGATTTGGTGCGTTATCTACCTGACGGTAATTTAGCCTATTTAGGAAGGCTGGATGATCAGGTGAAACTTCGTGGTTTTCGCATTGAACTGGGAGAAATCGCCCATCAGTTGTCCCAACACGAAGAAGTCAATGAGGCTTTGGTCGTGGTGCCAGAAAATGACCGGGGTGAACGACAACTGGTGGCGTATGTTGTTCATGATAATGCACTCACTATGCTGACTGAGAATGGTCAGGCGTTACAGCAACAGTTTATTGCTTCTCTGAAAGAATCATTGGATGGGGTGCTGCCGGATTACATGGTGCCCTCTGCATTTGTCGTATTGGCTGAATTTCCGGTTACCCACAACGGTAAGTTAGATCGCAAGCGTTTACCTGCTCCTGATATGAGTCAACAGCAGCAGGAGTATGTTGCACCGGAGAGCAAAACCGAGCAGTTATTGTGCGACATCTGGCAGGAAGTGTTGGGTGTTGAACGAGTCGGTGTGACAGACAATTTCTTTGCTCTGGGCGGACATTCTTTAGTGCTAATCAGACTGCTGACAAAAGTAAATGAAGCCTTCGATATCTCCTTGGACTTAAACGAAGTGCTCAATGCTCAGACGGTTGAGGTAAGTGCGAAAGTGATAGACAGCATCATCGTGAGTTTGAATCTTCAACTTGAGGATAGTGAGGAATCATCGGAAGAAGATGAACTGATCATATAGACCAGTCGAGTATCCGTGGAAGATTTGAAAGAAGTTAATTAATAAGGAAGTGGTAGTTGTATGAATGTTGTTCTGGATTTGCTAACAGAGCTCAATCGGCTTGGTGTAAAAATATCTGTTAATGACAATCAAGATTTGGTGATCAGGGGAAATAAAAAAGCCCTGACCGCCTCCCACATTGGGCAGATAAAAAACCACAAAGCAGAAATTATCAGCAGGCTTAAGTCCAACCTGCGATTTGCAAATAAGAGCAGGCTCATTGAGCCTGTCAGCAGAGAGCAAGAGTTAGAGCTGTCGTTTTCGCAGCTGCGGCTTTGGTTGTTGGATCAGCTTTACACGGGTAGTTCCCATTACAATATGCCCATTAGCCTAAAGCTAGTGGGAGCGCTTGATTTAAACGCTCTGCAATCGACTTTCGAGCACATTGTCAGCAGACATGAAGTGTTAAGAACAACATTTCATAAAGCGGATAACGGCCAACCGATTCAACGTATTCAACAGACTTACCCAGTAAAAATTCCTGTTGACGATCTATCTGGGTTGCCTGAAAAGGAAAGAAATGATGCTCTGGCAACACTGGTAAGCCAGGAGTCAATCACGACATTTGACTTAAGTACCGACCTGATGCTGCGTGCACGGGTCGTTAAATTGTTGCCAGAGGAAAATGTCCTGCTGGTTACCTTGCATCATATAGCTTCCGATGGTCATTCAATGGGCATACTGGTTGAAGAGTTTAGTGTTTTATACAGTGCTTATGCAGAAGGACAAGAACCACATCTGGAGCCGCTAGAAATACAATATGCAGACTTTGCCCACTGGCAAAAGCTGTGGTTTCAGGGAGAAGTACGAGACAGTCAGTTGGGATATTGGCTGCGTCAGCTAGACAACTTGCCAGCTTCTCACAGTCTACCTTTGGACAAGCCGCGTCCTTCTCAGCAAAGTTTTGTTGGCAGCAAGGTATACAGCCATATAGCAACATCACTTAGCCAGCCTCTATCTGAGCTATGTCAGACCAACGATGCCACCTTATTTATGGGCTTAAACGCCTTGTTTTCGGTTCTTATTGCACGCTTCAGTGGTGAACGGGATGTGGTGATTGGCACTGCAGTAGCGAACCGTGAGCAGCCACAATTGGCGGGTTTAATCGGTTTTTTTGTTAACACTTTAGTGTTGCGCAATCAGCTGGATGACAATCTTTCATTTTTGGCATTGTTAAAGCAAAGCAAGCAAGTGCTACTTGAGGCTTATGCTCATCAACAGGTACCGTTTGAAAAAATTGTCGAGCAGTTAAGCCCTGAACGCAGCCTTAGTCAAAGCCCGCTATTTCAGGTGATGTTGAACCTGCAAAACACAGCTTCCGGTGACTTGACAATGTCCGGCCTTACTATTGCTCCGGTTGAGCATGAAGGTCCGAGCGTGGCTAAATATGACCTCACCTTGTTGGTTACTGAGTCGCCAGAAGGGCTGTTTCTGAGTTGGGAATATAATACTGATATATTTGTCGCTGAAACCATTGAAGGTATGGCGGCAAGCTTTGAAGTGCTATTGCGGGAGCTGATTTTATCACCTGATTCAGCGGTTTTTTCAGTGCCGCTATTAAATCAGACTGATGCTCACCAGCAGCTAGTTGTGTGGAATAGTGCTAGTGATGACTTTCCTCATGATACATGTCTTCATCAAATGTTCGAGCAGCAGGCTGCCGCAAATCCCCAGGCTATGGCCTTGGTTTTTGAGGGAGAATCTCTAAGTTATGGCGAGTTAAACCAAAAAGCTAACCAGCTAGCCTGGTATCTGATCCAGCAGCGGGGCGTAATCCCCGACAGCCTAGTCGGTATCTGTGTTGAGCGTTCGCTGCATATGATAGTGGCGGTTTTGGCTATTTTAAAAGCTGGGGGCGCTTATGTGCCGATGGATCCCGAATATCCAGAGGCCCGCCTGAAATATATGCTGGAGGACGCCAAACTGACTACTGTGCTTTGCCAGAAAAGCTTAGCCGATGTGGTTCCCATTAATAATAGCCAAGCTGTGTATTTGGATGACCCGCAACTACAAGTCAGTTTGTCGGGTTATTCGATAGATAATCCAAATCTGCCAGAGCTTAATTCAAGACATCTTGCCTATGTGATTTACACCTCGGGCTCCACTGGACAGCCCAAGGGGGTTCTGTTGGAGCACGTGAGCGCTATGAACACCGCTGCGAATCAGGCGATATTATTTAATCTGGATGAGCAAAGTCGGGTATTGGGCTTTGCTTCTTTGGGCTTTGATGCGGCCACTTGGGAATGGATGATGGCGCTATTGCGGGGCAGTTGTCTTTATTTGTGTACTGATACTCAGCGTAGCAACGTCGCTGCTCTGGAATCTTATCTGGTAGCGAATCAAATAAGCCATGCTACCTTACCGCCAGCGGTATTTAAAATGCTGAACCCACAGCTTGACTATGGTCTAACTCATATCGTTCTAGCGGGTGAAGCCTGTGACAGTGATTCAGTGGCTCCGTGGTGCGAAGACTATCGGGTTTACAATGGCTATGGTCCCACTGAGGCGGCTATTTGTGCCAGCATTGCCAGAATTCAGGATCCCCAGTTGATCCATATTGGGAAGCCAAACAACAACACCACCTGCTATGTATTAGACGAACACCAACAAATGCTGCCGTCAGGCCTCGTGGGTGAGCTGTATATCGGTGGAGTCGGTTTGGCACGGGGTTATCTCAACAAGCTGGAATTGACGTCCGAAAAGTTTATTCCCAATCCATATTATGATGCTGCAAGCCCCTTGAGTAGTGAGCGCCTATACAGAAGTGGCGATTTGGTGCGCTATCTGCCAGACGGAAACTTGGTTTTTATCGGTAGAGCCGATCATCAGGTAAAAGTAAGAGGTTTCCGCATCGAATTGGGCGAGATTGAGCAGCAACTATTAGCCTGCGATCAAGTCAAAGATGCCGTGGTTTTGGCTCCGACTGACAAGACTGGTAATAAGCGTTTAGTGGTCTATGTAACGGGCAAAGATATTTCTACAGACGCCGCTGAAACTCAGCATCAACAGATAAAATTGGTTGATGCTGTTAAGACTCACTTGCAAGAGACCCTTCCGGACCACATGGTGCCCAGTGTAATTATGATACTGGAGAAATTTCCGTTAACCACCAATGGGAAAATTGATCGCAAAGGTCTGCCTGAACCAGATGCAGAGTCGCAGCAACACACTGCGCCGAAAACCGACACTGAACAGCAGCTTTGTGAGATTTTTCAGGAAATTTTGCAGCTGGGACGAGTTGGCACCAGCGATAACTTTTTCGCCTTGGGTGGTCACTCATTGCTAGCGACAAAGCTCATGACTGCAATTAATTCTCGACTGTCGCTAAACGCACCATTAAATTTGTTATTCAGTGCCCCTACCATTGCCGAGCTGGCAGTTAGTCTTGTCCGTGATACGACAAACTTTCTGGCTGCGCCGCCTATTGAAAAGTTGGTAAGCAATCATTCAACGGACTCTGCGGAGTTGATGTTACCTCTATCTTTTGCGCAGCAGCGATTATGGGTGTTGGACAAAATCGATAATGGTAGTGCCCATTACAACATTCCCACAGGGTTGTGGTTGACTGGTGATTTAGATGAGAGCGCCGTCACTAGAGCACTGCGTGGCATCGTCCAGCGCCATGAGAGTTTGCGTACTTGTATTGTTGAAGGATCGGATAATACGCCATTTCAGCATATTCAAGACAGTAACAACTTTGTCGTCGAAAAAGTGGATATTGCTCATTTTTCTGAGCAACAACGAGAATTACAGCTGCGCAAACTGGTGGCTGAGGAAGCCGATAAGACGTTCGATTTGTCTTCGGATTATATGCTGCGAGCGCAGCTCGTGGTGATGACAGAAAATCAACATGTTTTATTAGTTACCATGCACCATATCGCTTCAGATGGTTGGTCTATGGATATCCTGATCACCGAATTCAGTGCTCTGTATAAGGCTGCTGTGGAGGGAGTTGAAAACCCGTTACCTTCATTAACGATCCAGTATTCCGATTATGCCCACTGGCAACGACAATGGCTGCAGGGAGAAGTGCTTGATAAGCAATTGGCCAATTGGGAGCGCCAGTTAGCAGATATACCTGTATTACACAGTGTGCCTCTGGACAAAACCAGACCTGAAATTCAGAGCTTTTCAGGGGCAAATCATTACAGCAGCATAACGCCGCAGGTCAGTGTTAAACTCAAAGAATTATGCAGTGGTGTGGATGCCACCTTATTTATGGGTCTACATGCCGCTTTTTCGGTACTGCTGTCTCGTTATAGCAATGAAACCGATATTATTGTTGGTAGTCCAATCGCCAATCGTGAACAACCGGAAGTTGCTAACCTGATTGGATTTTTTGCCAATACTCTGGTGCTTCGAAGTGATCTGAGTGAATCTCCCTCATTCGAGGAGTTATTGTTGCAAAGCAAACAAACTTTGCTGCAAGCCTATGCCCATCAGCAAGTGCCATTTGAACAAATTGTTGAGCGTTTACAGCCCGAGCGAAGTATGGGGCATAGCCCGCTGTTTCAGGTGATGTTGGTGCTTCAGAATAACTCTGGTAGCAGCCTTAATTTACCAGGTTTAACCCTAAGTCCCGCTGGACAGGAAAATACTGTCGCAAAGTACGACTTAACCTTGAATGTAATGGAAACCGAAAACGACTTGCAACTCAATTGGCAATACAATTGTGATCTGTTTGAAGCTGACACCATTGCATCCCTTGCTGAGCACTTCGGAATTTTACTCAACGGATTGGTGACTACACCAGAAGAAAACGTATTTTGCATTGAGCTTTTGTCTGATAAAGAAATCCAGCAACAGCTGATTGAGTGGAATAACACAGAGTGTGAGTACCAGAACAAAGCGACGATTCACAGCTTGTTTGAACAGCAAGCTGCGCTTACACTAGATACCATTGCTGTGGTTTGCGACGGTGAGAGATTGACTTATGAGCAGTTAAACAGTCAGGCCAACCAGCTTGCCCAGTACCTGATCACTCAGCGAAATCTGAAGCCAGATGAGCTGGTGGGGATTTGTGTTGAGCGTTCTACAGCGATGATTGTTGGTATTTTGGCAATTTTAAAGTCAGGTGGTGCCTGGCTACCATTAGATCCCAAATACCCTAAGGCGCGACTTGCCTACATGTTGCAAGATGCTGATGTAACAACCGTACTGACCCAAAGCCATTTATCGGCTGAAACGCTAGTCACTGATGAGCAGGCTCTATACTTAGACAGCGATGAATTACAAAATGTATTATTGAAAAACTCGAAGCAAAACATCGAGATTGATGGTCTGGGTGCTAACTCGCTTGCTTATGTGATCTATACATCTGGTTCCACTGGACAGCCCAAAGGGGTAATGGTGGAACATGCCTCAGTGAATAACTTGAGCACCGATATTCGCGGTCTTAATCTGACTTCACAGCGACGAACATTTGGTTGTGTTGCGTCATATGCCTTCGATGCCTTTATTCAGGGGTTCACACAATTACAGTGGGGCAACACTCTACATTTAATTTCTGATGAAGCCAAAAAAGACCCCTTAGTACTTCAGGAACTGCTAGTGGACATTGATGTCCTAGATTGCAGTCCAGCATTGGTAGAGTCTTGGTTTGCAGCAGGCATCCAAGCTCAGTTGCCGAATTTGTTGATCGGCGGTGACGCTATCCCCAGATCTCTTTGGGCGAAACTGGTTTCTTGGCAGAAGACTTTTAATAAGCTCGCCATCAATGTTTATGGCCTAACCGAAACCACTGTGGATAGTACGAAAGCGATTATAGAGCAAACTGATCCTGTCATAGGTCTGCCAATGCAAAATACCTCATTAGTGGTGTTGAATGCCGCAGGCATGCTCTGTCCGCGAGGGGTTATCGGTGAGCTTTATATTGGCGGAGCCGGGTTGGCTCGCGGCTATCTGAACAAGACAGAATTAACTGCCGAAAGGTTTATTGCTAATTCTCTTATTCACACGCTTAGAGATAAGTTTAGTCATACCGAAGCTTATAAAGAAGTTGAACGGCTCTATAAAACAGGCGATTTAGTACGTTATCGAGCCGATGGAAAGCTAGAGTTTATTGGACGTGCCGATGAACAAGTTAAGGTGCGTGGATACCGTATTGAGTTGCCAGAAATTGAACAGCAACTTCAAAACCATGCGTGGGTTAGCGATGCAGTTGTATTGGCCAAAGCTGATAAACATGGCTACAAGCGTCTGGTTGGCTACGTTGTTTGTAATAATGCCGAGAGTGATGCAAGTAAATTGTCGCAGCCGCAGATGGGCATGTCTACAGTTGATTTTATTGCTTCCTTGAAAAGCCATTTAGCCCATTCTCTGCCGGCATTCATGATCCCCACGGTATTCGTAGAGCTGGATAGTTTTCCCCTGTCACCCAGCGGCAAGGTGGACCGCAAGGCATTACCTGAGCCGGACATGACACAATTGACAGAGGAGTTTGTTGCGCCCACCACGACTATCGAGCATTTGCTGTGTGATATTTGGCAACAAGTGCTGGGTATTGAGCAGGTGAGTATTACCGACAACTTTTTTGCGTTAGGCGGCCATTCTTTACTGGTGGTAAAAGTGATTGCGCAACTGCAAGATCAGGATATTGTGATGACAGCCCGTGATATGTTCAGCAGTTCCAATCTGGCAGATTTGGCAAAGCTGATAGATGCTACAGGTGTTTCCGGTGCTGCTCAATATGTTGCTCCTGACAATCTTATTCCTAAGGGCTGTGAACAGATCACTCCCGACATGTTGCCTTTGATCGAGTTAACACAGGAAGAGATTGCGACTATTGTTGAGCAAGTGCCTGGAGGTATTGCCAATATTCAAGACATTTATCCACTAGGACCATTGCAGGAAGGTATCTTTTTCCACTATCAAGTCAGCGAAGCTGCCGATCCTTATGTTATTCCTTCTTTATTTGAGGTCCACGGGGAAGGCGCGTTACAAAGGCTAATCTCCGGTTTGCAGTTTATTGTAGATCGCCACGATATGTTGCGCACTGCGATTTTATCTGAAGATTTGTCTCAGCCGGTGCAAGTAGTGTATCGTCAAGTGGAGCTACCTGTTCGCTGGCTGGCTTTGAATTTGCAAGATGAGCAGGATTATCATGCACATATGCAGCAGTTGTGTGAACCCAATGAACAATCAATGGATCTTAGCCGGGCATCGTTGCTTAAGCTAACTGTGACACGAGTTGCAGAAACTCAGCAATATCTGGTTTTGCTGCAATTGCATCATATTATTTCTGATCACGTCGGCCTAGAAATCATTTACAAAGAACTGGAATTGCACCAAGCCGGAAGAGCTTTGGAGCTGTCAGCAGCAACGCCGTTTCGGGAATACATTGCCCACAACCAATTTCTGGCTGAGCACAATGATGCATCGGCCTACTTTGCACAACTGCTCGGCGATGTTGACGAACCTACCTTGCCTTTTGGTTTAATGAATGTGCACGGCGATGGCAGCAGTATAGTGGAAGCGAACGCAAAACTACCTCAGCCACTGGCGACGGAGTTACGATCCATTGCTAAGTCAATGCAAGTAAGTGCTGCGACTGTTTTTCATGCTGCATGGGCAATGGTAGTAGGACACTGCAGCGGTCGTGACGACGTGGTATTCGGAACGGTACTGTCAGGTCGATTACAGGGTACGGTTAGCGCAGAAAATATGTTGGGGGTGTTCATGAACACCTTACCATTAAGAGTTAGGCTTAAAAACGTTAATGCCAGACAATTGGTTCGCCAGATTGATTCTGTTTTGCATGGTCTGGTGTCTTATGAGCACGCCTCTTTGTCGCAGGCACAACAAGCCAGTCAGGTAGTGGGCGGTATACCGTTGTTCAGCGCCATGCTGAACTACCGCCACTCGGCTCCAATGGCTGCTGAACAGCCTGAAGTTGCTGATAAAGAGCATGGCAGCTTGGTTTTTCTTGGTGGTCAGGAAAGAACTAATTATCCATTTAATATGTCGGTAGACGACATGGGTGAAGGCTTTGCGTTGACGGCCCAAATAGAGTCGCAGGTAAATGCACAGCGTATCCTTACCTATATGCAAGAGGCGTTAGGTCACTTGGTTCACGGATTGAGCAAAGCATCTGAGACTCCGGTGATGAATCATGGGATATTACCGGCTGATGAAATTGAGCTGCAAGTGGTGAAATGGAATGACACCGCAAAGGCATATCCGCAGCAGTACTGTATTCATACTTTGTTTGAACAGCAGGCGAACGCCACCCCAAATGCTATCGCCGTGCAATTCAATCAACTGAGCCTAAGTTTTAGCCAGCTAAATGCACGGTCCAATCAACTGGCTCATTACTTAGTAGAGCAGCGCAATGTCGTGCCAGACAGCCTGGTTGGGGTTTGCGTTGAACGTTCAGTGGATATGTTAGTGGCAGTGCTCGGGGTGCTAAAAGCGGGGGTGGCTTATGTTCCTCTGGATCCCGATTACCCTGCAGCACGGTTGGAGTATATGCTAAATGATGCCAACCTGAGCACGGTTGTTACCCACACACATCTGGTCCAGCGCACTCCCATTACCAAGGAGCAAGCGGTTTATTTAGACAGCGAAGCTACCTTAAACCAGCTACAAGATTGCAGCGCAGAAAATCCTGTACTAGCTGATTTAAGCCCACAGAATTTGGCCTATGTGATTTACACCTCAGGTTCTACAGGGCAGCCAAAAGGTGTGATGATTGAGCAC
>Ga0316204_10003240_pt1 | contig 33360 bp, 25 predicted proteins | sample 6monrhotite_MG_2_FD_205661 | JGI IMG/M metagenome (GOLD analysis project Ga0316204, IMG submission 205661) | Microbial mat bacterial communities from mineral coupon in-situ incubated in ocean water Damariscotta River, Maine, United States -... | ecosystem: Environmental > Aquatic > Marine >... | reverse complement strand
AAGACGATTACCGGGAGGAATCTTTAGCTCCTCTAAACTGATGACGGAATCGAGCTGATCAAGCTTTCTAAAGGCTACCCGCCACAATGACCTTGGGCATAACTTCCTGGCGTTTTTAGTATTTCTACCGTTGAAGATATCTTCCGTTGCTTGATTTTTAAATGAGACAATCACGTTATACATAATAGCACGGATACCATGCTATGCAAAGCCCCAGATTAACCAAACCAATAAGCATTTATCCCTTGAGTGGACGTACCAAACCGCCATGGTGGGTAAATGTCTTTCGAGCTATACTGCTAACTAGTCTTTGCAGGGTACTACCCATTCCTTTGCCATAAGTGCGTATTCCTGCGAAGCCGCATAGTGTAATTGTAGATGTTGAGATGAATACATACTTGTTTAATATATTATACAAGAAACACGCCCCCTATTTCTCGCCGCGGTTGTATAGGTTTGCTAACAACAAACGACTTGGCGAAAGTCGTTGCCGTCAATACTACGCCTAACTGCGCATTGCCTCCGACAATGCATCTTCAATAACTTCATCACTAACACCATGTCGTTTTAGGCTAGAAACTAAAGCAGAAACTTTATCGCTATCAAGATGCTCTAAATCTTTTCTGAGCCCTTGGCCTATATAAGTTCTTATCAAAGGCTGGTAACCCGAAAAACCAAGCAAGGGTGCTATTCGTTTAAGATCGTCAATAACATCATCAGGCATACGCATGGTCACGGATGTCATTGGCCTATCTCGATCAAGGCGTTTTTTCAATGTTTCAATTTTCATAAATCAGTCTCTCATTTCGTGTTGCTTTACGCGCAGATATAATTCTTACCTGCTCATTTTCAACGAAGATGTGAACCACAAAAAGTAAATGCCAATACATATCCATACCAATCACTGCATCTCGGACTTCCTCTTGCCGGCTAGCATCAACAATTCGCAGGAAGGGGTCAAAAAAAGACTCTGCCGGTTGCTCGAACGTAACTCCATGATTATTTGTATTTATTTTCGCCTTATTAGAATCCCAGATAAAGGTGATTCCGTTCAATTCATACGATTTGTCCATGAGTTAAATATAGATAAACGTATTGACAATGTCAATACGTTAGATTGGCGAGCTTTATAAAGCACTTGGTAGCGCCATTTGTGATAGAAGAAAAAGGAAAGGGTTAAATTTCTTGTATGACGTTCATATGATTTATTACTTTTCGACAAAGGGTTTTAATTTCTCTATCATCTTTAAGTAATGCTTTCATTTCCTGGATGGCATGGCTAACCGTTCCCACATGCCCTACCCCAAAAAACACTCTGAGCTGCTCAAGCGTTACATCACACAGTTGCTGCCCCAGGTACATGGATAATTTACGTGCTATGTTGCGCTGCTGCCGACCAACTTGGCGTTGAATAATTTCCTTTTTACTGGCCGTTAACGTGGCGCATTATGCGACTTAAATTCGCTCTCGGCGTTTGAAGCAACAGATGGTAGTAATTACCCATCAAACAATAGACGTGAAAAACAGCGCCAAACCGATCATGCACTTCTTGCAAGGTGTTTAGGAATTTCTCATAGTACCTCTCATCATGGAAGATTGTCTGGCGACCTCTTCCTAGATTCATCACATGGTAATACGCATGTTGTGTTTTGAAAATACGGATGCAATACTTGTTTAAACAAACAGTCGTTACACGCAATATGCATTTATTGTATTTAACAATGAATTATTTTCGTTCGCCTGCTTGACGAGGAACGGCTAATGGCTGCCCCTGCTCTTCCATGTAGCGGAGCTAATTATTGGGAGATTTGTTCCAAATCGCCAATAAAGCCATTAATATACCGGCGTAAGCCGTATTGTAATACCCCCTCAATGAGGGGATTTATTTATATTGAGACTTCGCTTACGATGCTTCTTGCTTACATACTTATTAAAATTAAAATTAAAAGTAAGGAGATTCCGATGACCACATTTCGTTTCATACTCGGCTGTATTGTTTGTACCTCATTGCCAATTGTCAGTATAGGTGTAGTAAACGCCACAGAAGGTGGCGACGCCACAACAGTTTTTAAAGACTCCAGCAGCAGCAGCGCAGTTAAGCGTGAAGAAATGACCGTCGAGCGCGGAGCAGTTGAGCAGAATTTTACAGAATCACTCACCGTGTTGCCCTCGAGCAAAACCTGTAATATAAGTACGCGACAAGTTATGAATTTGCACCCAGAAAACTACCGATGGCACAATGAAGATGTCAACGATTCGTTTGTTGATCCTAACTATATTGGACACACACTTAAATCCGCAAAATTATGTATCAAATATAACGATGTTGATTTCACAAGCACCTACGCATATACCCCAGAACTAAATGTGGTTCAGCTTGGAAGCACAACCCTAGACGTACTTCCAGGAAATAATGGAAAAACACTTGAGAAATGCTGGGATGTGAAACCTCGATTGCAGCAAAACACCAGAGCTAATATTCCTTTCATTATTAATGTGGATGCCGCTCACGATATAAATTATTGGGCGGTTTATCTTCATCATGCGAAATTATCTACTTGTCACCAGAGAAAAATAATTTTTCCCCCAATTTTGCCCCCAAGTTGGCCCCCTGTAGATATTCGGTCATATTAATAGAAATAAAGTTTCACGCTTTTTTTAGCGCTGAAGCATGTGAGCACTTTGGGCTGGTGGTTCATCCCTATTATTGCGGCATAGGGGGCATGGAAAGCCCCCGACTGCTTTATGTTTGGGTAGGTTCATGCAAGGATAGCACCTCTCAATCCAAGATTATTCACGGTGGTGTGAACCATACAATCCAGAGCATATAACTAAAAGCGATTAGAAGAATTGGCATCATCAGCAGGCTCCAAATACACGCAATTTTAAGAATAACGTGGTACTAAGGGGTTAAGGCGACACTGATAACTCAATAACTTTAATTGCAAACCGAGAGCCCGCTAACGGCTCTAGCCCTACCTACACAGCTGCATTTCTGTTTTAGTTAGTGACCAAGTGAGTTTTTTCATCCACACAGAACCTCTCTACTCTGTTCCTGGCTGTTTTGATTTCATTTTGGGCCAAAAAGGATGGATTAAGACTTAAAATAGGCGCTTTTTAACGGTTTTATTGGCTGAACCGTTGAGTGTAAACACCGTTTAAATGCCGCATGCCCTTTGGCTAATTTCGTTCCGGGATTTCGAGCAATAGCCGGAAATGATTACCCATTAAACAATAGACATGGATGCCTTTCTTTAAATTCTATCCCCTATGATGGTTTTTCTACAAACAATCATGCGTTTTCGTCGTCATTTTTGTCAGTGGTTGATTTTCACCCCTTTTTTCTTTATTTCCGTATCTCCCACTTTCCGTAGTAAAATTTACACAACCGTAAACACTTTACCGGGCTAGAAAACATAAAATATATGTCAATGCTTGATGATCTACACCACTTCCTTGATCTACGCCTACCGTTCGTGACCAAACAACCAATAGACCTTTCCATCTGCTGATGAATTTGGACAATAGATAGTATCGGTATCAATATAGCTGGATAGCTTTACATGACCATCATCATATAAAATAACGCCCTTAGAGACCCTTGAGCAGTGCTGCTCATTTGCAAAAACTGGTGGCATTTTTAATTTACTCATATCTAATTCACCACCAGCAACGATGAACACACTACCTTTTATATCTGCATAGTATTTTGACTTTATCTTACCACCTACCTTTAGCGGGAAGCATTTAGTCTTTAGCTCTAAATCCAGCTTCTTAAGGGGCTTTCCTGGCATTTCTACGACTACACTGCATATTGAGTGCTACTATAATTTTATACGTAAACATTCTACTATCGGGTACTCTGCACCTATGGTGTATGATAGCCTGGCCAACCGCTCTTAACCTTGTGTACGTTTTTTCGGGGGAAGATCAGGCTTCGATGACACGACACCCAACCTACCTCGAACAATCTCTTCATGGGCCTTTGATCGAGCCTCAAAGTCCGATATCAACGTCATCGACAACCGGGCAGAAAATATTCCGTGTTACCACCCCGGATACACTTTCGTGAAGAAACTGCAAACTGTTTCCACCAAATTTCGTCAGCAACAGAACAATGGGGAGTTGCCACCGAACTTCCTCCGGCACTATTACGACATTAGTCTATTGCTGGACCATCCGGAGGTAATTGCATTTATCGACACTCCCGAGTATCAAGCACGAAAAAAACAACGCTTCAGAAAAGACGACCATATAATCGTCGCAGAAAACGAAGCATTTCTTTTGTCAGCCCCAGAGACCAGGGCACAATACACTCATGCCTATCAGGCAACCGCATCACTTTACTTTGGTGAACGAATTGCTTTTGATACCATTCTAGAAAAAATTCAGGAACACATAGACAAGTTATAGAAGGCTAGCTGCATCAACATAAGAATTGAATCAGGTCTTGTTTTTTACCTCCTCATAATTTCGTATAACCCGACTAACTCTAGAATAATGCAACATATGACCCCTGATGCGGCTGAGAAATTATTCGGCTCCTATTAATGTGTACAGTTTTATTTGACCACAACACACCCACTGGAATGATCGACCTGGCTCGGCCGCACTCCCCAACAATTATCTTTATGATTGAATTTGAAGATCGCTTGAACGATCACATCAAAATGGTCGTGTAGTTACACAGACTAGTTGGCACCCTCTTACCTAAGAATATGCAGGGGTCTCAGGCTCATTGAGCCCGTAGACTTGATAAGGTGGATATGCGCGGATTCCATCAGGGCCAGAAGTATCGACAACTTCAATCAAGGGCCGGAGATATGGAAGCAATACTTTTTAGTTATACTGATTTTTTATCTTGCAATACGGGGCGGACCATATCTGTCCCCGTTATCAGGAGCGCCTGTTGCGGTCCGGTCCATGTTCGATTCTGAGGAGGAAGGAAATCGTGAGACCCTTGACCTACCCGATACATTTGATTCTCATCTTGACAGACTATAATCCAATGGATTACACTTTAAGTTATGCAAACAATAGTTGAGCTGCCTGAATTTCAACGAAAATCCTCAAAATTTCTTTCGCCAGACGAAAACTATAGGAGGTATCAGGAAGTTACGCTGGTCCGCACAGGGTAAAGGCAAAAGTGGTGGTGTTTGGATAATTTACTATTTTCATAACGAATCAATGCCATTGTTCTTGCTAACGATATTTGGAAAAGGCGAAAAAGCCAATTTATCTAATTCGGAGCGGAACGATTTGGCAAAACTGACCGCAATATTAGTACACAGCTATGGAGGTAGTAATGAGTAGCGCATATGAAAGTATCAAGAAAGGCCTTAATGAAGCAATTGAACACGCTAAAGGCAAGAGTTCAAAAGCAATTATCCATGAATTTAGCCCTGTCGATGTGAAAAATATTCGTTCAACTGTAGGTATGTCTCAAAGTGAATTTGCATCTGCGTTTGGAATCAGCGTGAGCACCCTGCGCCATTGGGAGCGTGGAGATCGCACCCCTCATGGCCCAGCATTAGTTTTACTTAACGTTGTTGCAAAGGAGCCAAATGCAGTTTTGAAGGCCCTCGGAAGCGATGCTAAGGTCATTCAACGTGGATCGAAATAAGCTTAGCCGCCAAGCTTATTTCCCCCAGAAAAAAGGGGTGTAGATAAACCACTGACAGATTTTTTCCGTTTTCCGGGAAAAGCAACAATGTTTTCTGGCATCAAGACACCGCGGTATTTATTTTCGCCTTATTAGAAACCCGGATACGGTAAAGGTGATTCCGTTCAATTCATACAATTTGTCCATTAGTTAAATACAGATAAACGTATTAACAATGTCAATACGTTTAATTGGCGAGCTTTATAAAGCACTTGGTAGCGCCATTTGTGACAGAAGAAAAAGGAAAGGGTTAAATTTCTTGTATGGAGTTCATATGACTCATTACTTTCCGACAAAGGGTTTTAATTTCTTTATCGTCTTTAAGTAATGCTTTTATTTCCTGGGTGGCATGGCTAACCGTTCCAACATGCCCTACGCCAAAAAATGCTTTAAGCTGTAACCAACTGAACAGCGCCTAAATTGCAAAAAAAAATTGATTGAGAACTTCAATAGATGCGTATCCATCAATACTACGTTGACGAAGTACCACGATTACCTAAGCGGAATTAATTTTTCTTTTCTTAAAACATCCAAATAAACACGTACATCTGGAATATCACAGCTATAACTGTCTTTTGTACAAGGCCCTCCTGCATCGCTTAGTTGAACTTTTGTACGTGCAGTGAGCCGTAGTCTTTCCAACTTATTATCCAAGACTCCACTAAAATCAGCAACCACCAAACTCAGCGCATAAACCTGCTCAGCAGGATCTACGATTGCCACATCAGAAACTAGCTCTACCAGCAAAGCAAAATCTGTATTACCATGCGATTCCTTACGTCGCCATTGCCCGACCTGGAATTTGCTTTTATCCATATCCCTAGCAGGCAGTTGCATACGCAGCCAGACCTCTTCCAAGGTTAAATTATCCTCGGTTACTTTCTCCAGTGGAGCTGCGTTAAGCATCTCAATAATTGATTTAGCCAATTTAATCATGTTTTCACGCTTTAATGGATTAAGCATTGGTTTCACAATTAATTGCGCCATATGTGCAGTTTCTATATCCACACTGACAAATGTCGATGGCGGTAACTCAAAAATAGGCTCTGGAAAACCATAGCTGACTATAACAGGGCTTTTGCTTGGTTCTTGCCATGGCGACATGGATAATCCATTGTTATTGTCATTACTCTTATAATTTATTTTAACAAAGGTATCCAAACCACTGGCATTTATGATCTGATCGTAAGGTGCGGTCAGTTCCAGACGCAAAGTGCGCGGTGGTCGACTGGTATACTGTACCCATTCAGTTTGTTCCGATTTATTCACCATATATAAACTTGTTCCTGTAATTATCAAGATCGCAAGTAGTAATAGTCGTGTCGCGAGTAAGATGCGGGTGTACGCTGTCAGTTGAATCATAGTGACTCCCCTGCTGATGCGGTGAAATGGGTTGCCAAGGTCGAGAGTTGGGAAAGTGTTATACCCGTTACTGTCAGTTCACCCCCGTCAGCATTACGCAAAGTGACCAGTAATGGCGTCGGTGTTGATGCGGATAGTGAGGCCGTCGACAAACGGATAAACTCACCGTCGGAAGTCGGCGCATTTTGTTGCTGCCAGCGTTTGAGCATGGCGTGATTGATGTTAAGTGCTTTTATCACCCGTGATTTTGAATAACACAGAAGCAATTCGATAGCTTGCCTCTGTAGTGCTAAGGGAATTCGCCCTCTAGTTGAAGCACGGTGCTTGCGCCAGTCATTAAAAGCGGCTGATACTGATTCCAGTGATATTGGGTTTACCATGTTGTTTCCTCCGAATGTGTGGAAACTAGTAAACCATGAAATATGAGCTTAAGTTGAGCTATGCTGCCGTAAACTCACTATTATTCGGCAGTAGAGGTACAACTATCGTTTCTATTTTTGTCAGTGGCTGATCTACACCCCTTTATTCTTTCTTTTTTCTTTTGCCCCTTCTTTTGACCTTTTTTTGACACAGCATCAATAACTCTGCCCCCTTCGATTCCAGGAGGGAATCGCATCCCTCGCACAATCTAACCTTAATTTGTTACGGCATTCCTAGCTTGACTTAGTTGCAATGTGGTTCCATAATGAAACCACATTCAATTATTGGAGTAACAAAATATGCCTTCACTGACCATAAAAAACATACCAAATGATCTCTATGATGAGCTAAAACACGTTGCAGAACAACACCATAGAAGTATTAACAGTGAAGTTATAGTATGCCTTAAGCGTTCCTTACTGCCTAAAAAAATCTCTCCAGAGGACAGGCTGCTTAGTATTCAAGCACTACGCTCGCAGATTACGCCAAATATCATCACAGAAGAAGATATTGACCATGCCATTAATGAAGGAAGGCCATGATTGTTGCAGACACAAATATTATAACTTATCTTCTGCTACCAACTTCACATACAAATTCTGTTGACTCTCTGTATAAAATCGATTCGGATTGGGCCGCACCTTCACTTTGGAAAAGTGAATTTCGAAATGTTTTAACGCTCTATCTCAGAAAAAACATCATCACCTTTGAAAAGGCACTACAGCTCCAAGACTTTGCCGAATCAATGATGTCCCACAATGAATTCAATATTTCTTCTTCACGAGTGTTAGCCCTGGTTGATAAAAGTAATTGCTCATCCTACGATTGTGAATTTGTTGCGCTCGCTAATCAACTCAACATTCAGCTTGTCACACAAGACAGGAAAATCTTAAGAGAATTTCCATCGACCGCGATATCAGTTTCCGATTTTCTTTCAGCTAGTGCCCCCTAACCTGGATTGACGGAGTATGAGGATAAACACAACAATAGCAGACTGGAAAGAGGATACGGAAGATAGTAGTTTACGGGAAAGAATTGATGAGATAAACGCAAGTACTATGAAGCAAGCTACATGATAATCATAAGCCAACTCCCGGTTTCTACCGAGAATTACACTCAGTAGAAACTTAAACTGTAAGTAGAGTGCCATTCGGGTCAAGTCGCTTTCTTCACATTACTAAGAGCTAAGTCATATTTGTTTATTTAGTTTTATCACCCACCGGGTCAGGAAGAAAAAACGAAAAGATAACATATTTTTAATACGAACTAACAAAGTTATCAATAGTATTATGAAGCAAGCGACTTGACCCCAATATCCACTCGACAATAACCGCCCGTCGCCGTACTACAGGGCGATAAACCACCCACAACTCGCTTAACGGCTGCTTCGTTAACCGTTTTTTGGCATGAACGGTCCTCGCTCATTGCTTGGGCGAGAAACATCGATAAAGTTTCTGTTGTTAACGCCACTCTAAACCCGCAGATATTTGCCGCAGTTCGATCTTTCGCACCATTTCACCAATTTAGAGTATGCTCGAATAATTAATCTGATTTCGAATGAAATTTGTTCTACAAAAAAAATCACAACTTATTTGGAATCAAAAAAATTACTTTTTCGCTAAATAACAACATTTGTAGTTTACAATTTGTGAGCACTTTAAAATGAAGAACACTGCACGTCTCTACCACTGTATTCGCTGTCGCTCACAAGTTATGATTTGCAGCCAATGTGATAGGGGTAATCGTTATTGTACGGCATGCGCACCAATAGCGAGCTTAGAAGCTAAACGCAGGGCCAGCGCTCACTATCAAAATTCTCATAAAGGGCGACTTGCCCATGCGAATAGACAAAAGCGCTATTTGGCTAAAATAAGAAATAAAGTGACGCATAAGGGTTCCAGCGTTGCATCTCTGCATGATCCAATAATGCCGCTCAAAAAATTACCCAGTTAAAACTGGTCGCAGACTTCGGCAAGCACCGTAAGAACGGCGTTCTATCTATATCATCACGATAGGTATCTTTCTCTGTATTTCCTCGTAAGGTCAGCTGATAAAGCGCGCCTGCATATTCAATTCGGAGCCGTCTGGCCATCGACCTACTCTAGCACGCTAATTAAAAAAAAGCAAAAGACAAGACCTGACCCCTATTTTCGGTGGTTCATCCCTATTATTGCCGCAAAGGGGGGCATGGAAAGCCCCCGATTACCGCTTTATGTTTGGGCAGGTTCATGCATCAATCCAAGATTATTCGCGGTGGTTCGAACCATGCAAATCCAGAGCATATAACTGCAAGCGATTAGAAGAATTGACGCCATAGGCGGGCTCCAAATACACGCAATTTTAAGAATAACCTGGTACTAAGGGGTTAAGACGACACTGATAACTCAATAACTTTATTGCAAACCGAGAGCCCGCTAACGGCCCTAGCCCTACCCACACAGCTGCATTTCTCTTTTAGTTAGTGACCAAGGGAGTTTTTTCATCCGCACAGAACCGCTCTACCCTGTTCCTGGCTGTTTCATCAAATTATAAGTGAGAAAAAAGGGGGGTGTAGATCAGCCACTGACAAAAATAGTATCAAGTGGGTTAAGTTGCTTTCTTGACATTACTAAGAGCTAAGTCATATTTGATTATTTAACCCCCCCATCAGGTCAGGAAGAAAAAACGGAAAAATAACACATTTTTAATACGAACTAATAAAGTCATCTTTGCTCCGGAGTTTTGAGCAATAGGTGGAAATGATTATCCATTTTAAACAATGGGTATGGATTACCCAGTTAAAACTGGTCGCAGACTTCGGCAAGCACCGTAAGAACGGCGTTCTATCCATATCATCACGATAGGCATCTTTCTCTGTATTTCCTCGTAAGGTCAGCTGATAAAGCGCGCCTGCATATTCAATTCGGAGCCGTCTGGCCATCGACCTACTCTAGCACGCTAATCAAAAAAAAAAGCAAAAGACAAGACCTGACCCCTTTTTCCAGCACGCTAATCAAAAAAAAAAGCAAAAGACAAGACCTGACCCCTTTTTCCCGCCAGCGTTTAAATTTACACGGTGCGATCAATGCGGAGACAATGGACGTCACGATAATTGAATCGGACACAATTAACAGGGATTCAACCATTCAGTTGCTTAAGCTATTGGATCGTAAATACAACTATGCAAAAGAAGTTATCGTTATTTTGGATAATGCGCGCTACCACTACTCTGAAGAAGTTAAGGATGTAATTGAAAAAAGCCCGAGATTGAGGTTGGTTTATCTGCCGGCTTATTCACCCGAGTTAAACTTAATAGAACGTTTATGGCACTTTTTCAAGAAAAATGTTTTATATAATCAGTACTACGAAAATCTAGCCGAATTCAGAAAGGCTTCAATAACGTTTTTTCGAAACATTGACAAACAGAGTGAAACATTATTTTCATTGTTAGATGGCGGCTTTGAGGGGCACCATTACACCTAAATTTCAAACGCTTTGGGTATATATCATCACGATAGGTATCTTTCTCTGTATTTCCTCGTAAGGTCAGCTGATAAAGCGCGCCTGCATATTCAATTCGGAGCCGTCTGGCCATCGACCTACTCTAGCACGCTAATCAAAAAACAAGCAAAAGACAAGACCTGACCCCGATTTTGCTGACCAGTAAAACGGATGCCTAAAACGCCCATCGACCAGCATGGCCTTCTGAAAGCAAAGAAAAATCAAAGAAAAACAAAAATCAAAAGGGTCAAGTCGCTTTCTTCACATTACTAAGAGCCAAGTCATATTTGTTTATTTAGTTTTATCACTCACCAGGTCAGGAAGAAAAAACGAAAAGATAACACATTTTTAATACGAACTAACAAAGTTATCAATAGTATTATGAAGCAAGTGACTTGACCCCAATAATGTTCTCAATAATGTTCTCTAGCACGCCAATCAAAAAATAAGCAAAAGACAAGACCTGACCCTGTTTTTTTGCGAACTAACAAAGTTATCAATAGTATTATGAAGCAAGCGACTTGACCCCAATAGACCCATTCTATTTATCTGTTCCCGTTTCAATAGAGATAGACGGCCCCGGCACCTTTTGCCGAATTATCGGCCTGATCACCATCAACACCGCGCGCGGCGCTGTCCTCAAGCAGCGCCCCCACCGCCAAGGTATTGCCATCGGCGCTCAACGCTACACTTTCTCCAAACACATCCTCTGCTTCAGTATTGGGGGACTTGACATAAGCCTGCTGCGTCCAGATACCACCCACGCGCCTAAACACGTAGACCGCCCCAGCCTTAGTTATAAAATTCTCGTCCTGATCACCATCAACACCTCGCGCGGCGCTGCGCTCCCCCGACGCTCCCACCGCCAAGGTATTGCCATCCGCATTCAGCGCGACGCTTTTGCCAAACCAATCGATTACTTCAGTATTGGAGGCCTTGACATAGGCCTGCTGCGTCCAGATACCACCCACGCGGCTAAATACGTAGACTGCACCGGAATGGTTCGCCGAATTTTCGCTCTGGCCACCATCAATGCCGGTCGCAGCGCTGTCCTCACGCCACGTACCCACCGCTATAGTATTGCCATCCGCACTCAGTGCGACGCTTTCGCCAAACCAATCGAATGCTTCAGCATTGGAGGCCTTAACATAGGCCTGCTGCGTCCACGCACCACCCACGCGGCTAAATACGTAGACTGCCCCCGCAGCACTCGCCCAATTGTCGTCATGATCACCGTCGATACCGGTCGCAGCGCTGCTCTCCCTTGATGCCCCTACCACCAAAGTATTGCCATCCGCACTCAGCGCAACACTTTCGCCAAACCCGTCCCCGGTTTCAGCATTGGAGGCCTTGACATAGGCCTGCTGCGTCCACACACCACCCACGCGGCTAAATACATAGACCGCACCGGAATCATCCGCCCAGTTGCTGTCCTGACCACCGTCAATACCGGTCGCGCCGCTGTCCTCATGCCACGCCCCAACTGCCAAGGTATTCCCATCCGTACTCAGCGCAACTCTTTCGCCAAACCTGTCCCCTGTTCCAGCATTGGAAGCCTTGACATAAGCCTGCTGTGTCCACACACCACCCACGCGGCTAAATACATAGACCGCACCGGACTCATCATCCGCCCAGTTGTTGTCCTGACCACCGTCAATACCGGTCGCGGCGCTGTCCTCATGCCACGCCCCCACTGCCAAGGTATTCCCATCAGCGCTTAGCGCGACGCTATTGCCAAACTCATCCCCTGCGTCAGTATTAGACGCCTTGACATAAGCCTCTTGCGCCCACGCACCACCCACACGGCTAAATACGTAGACCGCACCGGAATCATCCGCCCAGTTGTTGTCCTGATCACCATCAATACCAGTCGCGGCACTCTCCTCCCTATGCGCACCCACTGCCAAGGTATTCCCATCGGCGCTTAGCGCTACACTTATTCCAAACAAGTCCCACCTTTCAGCATTTGAAGCTTTGATATAACCAATGCTGTCATGCATTAGCGCGATAATAGCCTCCGGGTCCGAGCGATAAAGCAATTCATCACCACGATAGCCTTCCAACATATAAAGACTATTAACCCAATCCGTCAGGTGAACCGGAAGGGTCACCTCCGATTGAGTCGTAGTAACATTTTCTCCCACCTGGGTATAATCAGAAACACCATCAGGGTTGACATAAAGCTTGTAGTGAGTGGCTCCAACAATCGCCGGCCAACTAAAGCGTAGTGTCTTAATATGCCCAGCAGGCACGTCGACACTCAACCCCTCATCGGTAACGGACACGGAGAACGTCTGCAATGTCGCACCAGCGGCATTAGAGGCAGCAACCACAACCATATAAGTATTGTTGGCATTACTGTCGGCAGGCACCTCGAAATCAGGCACTTGCTTAAAACGGAGTTCACCCGTATGACTATCGATGAAGAACTGACCGGCATCCACACCACCTTTGATACTGTAGCTAATGACGTCTCCCTCTACATCGTCTGCCGACAAAAATCCAACCGCGATAGTCTGCTCTGGTACAAAAAAATTGATATCAGAAGTAAATGCTGGCGCTTTATTTAAAGGCGCATCATCCAAAGGCGATTCGTTGGGCGGCTGAGCACCACCACAAGCCGCTAGCAGTGAAACAATAGCCCACGATAACAAAATCCAACTAACGTTATGAGCACTCCCTCGAACATCAAGATATAGTTGATAACTCATTGTCTATCTCCTCTAGAATGAACAAGACCTAGCAAACTAAAGAGTCATTTAATACCCAACGCAATGATTCAAAAGACTCCTATTCCTGAATCGTCTTCGGGAGCAATCGTGTGTTCAGTAAAGATAAACTGCCCCGGCAAAAGGCGCCCCGTTATTGCCCTGCTCACCGCCAATACCGGTCGAGGCGCTGTCCTCAGACTGCGCCGCGACCGCCAAAGTATCCCCATCGGCGCTCAGTGCGACGAGACTGGATCCATCCCCCTCTTCAGTATTAGACGCCTTGACATAGGCGTGCTGTGCCCAAACGCCAGCCACTCGATTAAACACGTAAACCGCCCCGGTAGAATACGCCGTATTATTGTACTGATCACCGCCGATACCGGTCACGGCGCTGTCCTCATACACCGCCCCCACCGCCAAGGTATTGCCATCCGCACTCAGCGCAACGCTTCCGCCAAAACTGTCCCCTGTTTCAGCATTGGAGGCCTTGACATAGGCGTGCTGTGCCCAAACACCAGACACTCGATTAAACACGTAAACCGCCCCGGTAGAATACGCCGCATTATTGTGCTGATCACCGCCGATACCGGTCGCAGCGCTGTCCTCACGCAGCGCCCCCACTGCCAAGGTATTACCATCAGCGCTTAGCGCGACGCTATTGCCAAACTCATCCCATGCGTCAGTATTAGACGCCTTGACATAAGCCTCTTGCACCCACGCACCACCCATGCGGCTAAATACGTAGACCGCACCGGAATCATCCGCCCAGTTGTTGTCCTGATCGCCATTAATACCGGTCGCGGTGCTGTCCTCATTCCGTGCCCCCACCGCCAAGGTATTGCCATCCGCACTCAGCACAACGCTTCTACCAAAATCATCCCCTACGTCAGTATTAGACGCTTTGACATAAGCCTCTTGCGCCCACGCACCACCCATGCGGCTAAATACGTAGACCGCACCAGAATCATCCGCCCAGTTGTTGTCCTGATCGCCATTAATGCCGGTCGCGGTGCTGTCCTCATTCGATGCCCCCACTGCCAAGGTATTGCCATCAGCGCTCAATGCGACATCAACGCCGAACGAACCCCCTGCTTCAGCATTGGACGCCTTGACATAGGCGTGCTGTTCCCAAACGCCATTCACTCGAGTAAACGCGTAGACCGCCCCAGCCATAAACACTGTATTATCAACCTGATCACCATCTACACCGGTCGCAGCACTACGCTCATTTTGCGCTCCCACCACCAAGGTATTACCATCCGCACTCAACGCAACGCTATTGCCAAACCCATCACTATCTTCAGTATTGGAGGCCTTGATATAGGCCTGTTGCGTCCACGCGCCACCCACACTGCTAAATACGTAGACCGCGCCAGCAAAATCCGCCGTATTATCGTCCTGGTCACCATTGACACCGGTCGCCGCACTGTCCTCCCCCGTCGCCCCCACCGCTAAGGTATTCCCATCGGCACTCAGCGCGATATTTCCTCCAAAATCGTCGCTTGGCTCAGCATTGAAGGCCTTAATATAACCAATGCTATCAATCATGAGATCAGCAATAGCCACTGGCTCCGAACGATAGACTAAGCCTTGGTCATAATAACCTTCTAACATATAGCGGCTATTAACCCAGTCAGTCAGGTGGACTGGGATCGTCACTTCAGTGTGCCTCGTGGCAATATTTTCACCCACTTGCATATAACCTGAAACATTATCTGGGTTAACATTCAGCTTATAGTGAGTGACGCCATTGATAGTTGGCCAGCTAAATCTCAGGGTCTTAATATTTCCGGGAGCTAATGTAACTTCCAGCCCAGTATCGATCACCGACACAACAAGGTTGTCCAAGGCTGTATTTGTACCATCAGAGGCCTCGATCCTAACAATATAAGCGTTATTCGCATTGCTGTCTGTGGGTGCATCATAATCCGGCGCCTGCTTAAAACTGAGTTCACCGCTTTGGCTGTCGATGAGAAACTGATCGGCATCGTGACCGCCAACGATACTGTAGGCGATGGGGTCTCCGTCGACATCGACGGCAATCACGGTCGGCAGTTTGGTCGTGTTTTCTGGAACTGAAATATCCGTCGCGGACATGAACGATGGCGCCTGATTAGGTGGCGAGCCATTGGTTGATCCGCCGGCCGAGGTACCACTGTCGCAAGCTGCCAGCGTCGTCATTAAGATAAGTGACAACAACAAGCACAAAACACCACGGCTTTTACGTTCCTGCACTGGACCTTGGAAAGTAGAAAACCAGACTAACACCCCGCATACATCACAACATATATTCTTCATTATTTTCCCTCCTTGAAACCCAAGCTTTAATAAAAAACCTGGTTCAGAAAACCTGATACTGATACACAACCACTAAAGCCAATTATTTATAACCAATTATTGATTAACACAAACGCCGACCAGTAAAACGGATGCCTAAAACGCCCATCGACCAGCATGGCCTGCTGGGCTTGTTGCAGCGCTTGGGCTTTGCTTAATGTTGGTTGATCTTTTAGTTTGTGGTAAAAGCGGCTCATCAGTTCGCTGGTGCTTTCGTCACTAATGGACCACAGGCTACCCAAAACACCACGGGCGCCCGCTTTGAGGCCGATGCCCGCCAGGCCCATGGCAACGCGGTCGTCGCCGACGGCAGTTTGGCAGGCGCTAAGAACTAGCAATTCCAGCGGTTGGTCGCGAAAGCGGGTAACTTCCAGAACCTTGCCCAGCTCCACCATGGATAGCCGTCCGTTATGGGTGAGCAGGAAGCTCTCGTCTGGGTTGCCGGTGAATTGGGCGTGGGAGGCGATATGCACGATGGACACGGGGGTATCCATGGCCTGCTCTACCTGTGATTGAGTAAAGTCCTGGTTCAATAGTACCTGGCCACCAAACAATTGATGTATGGACTCCAGTTCCTGAGATACATTGGGTAACCCGGAGAAGTCCTGCACGGAATCGCTCAGGCCAGCCAGCAGTAGCTGAGGATTATCGCGATTCAACGGCTGAGGGTCGGTGAGTGATAGTCCCGGTGTGACGACGACACCATAGTGTTGAATCAGGTAGTTGTGGCCGTCATGCAGCGCAGCCAGCGGGGCGCTGCGTAGGGGACCATCGGGCACGAACACCAACGTGTCGATGCCAGCCTCTTTTAGCGCCTCAGCGTAGGGTCGCACCAACCACTCATACAAGCGTTGCGCTGCGCCCCGGAGTTGCCCTTCTGGGCCTCGCGTTTCCACCTGGGTTCGAAATTGATGAATGACTTGTGCCAAGGTAACTGCATCGACGTCTACCGGATAACGCTGCAATCCGCTGGGCAAGCTAACCAGTAATTCCAGGCGTTGCGGCAGGATGATGGGGTAGATAATAGCCGCCGTGGGGGAAACATTTTCAAGCCGGGTGTTTTTCGCCTCCAGTTCGGTAATGCATTCGTCACGGAAGTAGTCGCGCAGTTCAGCGGCTTTAAATTTCTCAACCGTGGCGCGGGCTTCCAGCAGCACGGCGGCGGGATCCTCTGCCCGGCTACTGTATTGCAATAAGGTATCGACAAAGTCGAGGTAAACCGGGGCAACCACCTGACGAAAGTGGACATGGGCAGCACCGTATTGGGCAAGCGTTTCAGGGCGACTGTCTTCTAGGATGGCGACAGCGCGGCGATAGGCCTGCAAGGCACTGGGGTACTCACCCTTTGCCCACAATAATTGACCTGCCTGCCAGTGCCAACGGTAAAGGGATTCGGAGGCGTTAGCCCGTTCCGCGGCCTGTTGTGCCAGGCGGGTGAGATAAAGGGCTTCTTCCAGGCGATCATCACTTTGATACAAATGCCCCAGGTTACCCAAGGCATAGGATAAGGTGCGATCATCACCCAGATCGGCGCTAAGCATCACCGCATTGCGCAGGTCAATGTAGGCGGTGGCGAAGTGCTGATGCTTTTGGTTCTCCATAGTTAGACTCAGTTGTTGAGCCGTTTTAGCCAGGTGGATGAGGAGGTAAGCTTTGTGCTGACTGGGCGGTACCGTATTGGAAACATTGCGTGCCTGTTGTTGCAATGTAACCGCTTGCGGTAGTTGGCCTTCGGCCAGGGCAGCACGGGCGCCATTGGCTAAGGCTTTAGCTTCTTGAGTAACATCGTTGGCCCGCCGGGCATATTGCTTACTTTCGGTATAGGCACCGGCGGCGGCAGCAAAATCCTGACGTACCATGTGCAGGTTACCAAGGTTGTTGTGTAGAGTAGCAAGTGCAAGGTAATCGTTCTTAGCCGTGGATTGAATGGCTTTAACAAAATTCGCTAAGGCGGTATCAGCCAGCCCCAAGGCCAGATAAGCGTTGGCAGCGCTTCCCAAGGTGGCCGCAAATTGTTTGGGTGGTAGTTGGGTGGCGTCTTTGGTGAGAGCGGTGTTCAAGGTGTCCAGCGAAGCACTATAGTGGCCTGTGGTAAGTTGCTCGATGGCGATGCCACGCAGTGCTTCGCCTTGCATCACCGCGGAAGTGTCCAGCATCGAAACTTCAAGCGGCGCCCGCCCTGTTGGGACTGGGGCTGGTGTATCAAATGCTAACAACAAGTTCTCCGGGGACAACGGCAGACCCTGTTGACGTGCCACGTTGAAGCGGCCGGATGATTCCTGGCTGCGGGCTTCGCAGCTAGGCTGCAACGAAGCACCAGCATCCAGGAAGGCGATATCGGTACGAACCAGCTCACTGGCCAAATCACTCTCTGGGGTGGTAATAACAACATTGCCATTTACCCCCGCTGGACCTGCTGAGGCGTCTATCTCGCTATCTGGTGTAGATATCACTTGGTTAGCCGTGATTTGAATATCGCCACCACTGCCAACATCAGCCTGGGCGGTGATGCGGCTATCATTCAGTACCAACGCATCATCGGAGGTAATGGTTATATCCCCTCCCCGTTGAGGTCCGCTGCCTACGTTGGTGGAAATTTCACTGTCGATGAGATGGATTGAGTCACCGGTCTGTATATTAATATTGCCGCCCGAGGCAGTCGATGCCGCTGTGGAAATACTACTGCGATCAGTGAGCTTTAAGGTACCCTCAACAGCGATTGATATGGGTCCAGCACCGCCAGTGCCTACACTGGAGCTCGCAATGAAGGCACCATCCGCCAGCGTAATCTCCCCTGCCTCAATGTCAATACCAGCACTATCCGCCAGCTCCTGTGCACTGGCTACTAGACCAGAACCCAAGCCATGGTCATTGGTTCCCGATAAAGTCAGCCGCTCATGGGCATTGACTATAAGCTTGTGACCAAAACCAACCCCGGCGGTGCTAGTTTCCATAAATGCGCCGTCGTTCAGTTCGACGACTGGCGCAACTACCTCAAGGGTGCCTCCTTGGCCAGCACCGATGGCGGTAGTCTGCAGGTTCGAGCCAAAACCGTTGTCATCTGTACCGGATAGCCGTAACTGTTCTTTGGCTGTCACCAACAACCTGCCGCCTTCACCAGCCCCTGATGTGTTGCTTTGCAGTGATGCGCCGTCCTGCAACTCAATCACCGGTGCCGTTACGAGGATATTGCCCGCCTTTCCATCACCACTGGTGTTGGCCTGCATGCTGGCCCCGAATCCCTCCTCGTCGGTTCCCGACAGCGTGAGTCGCTGCGAGGCGGTAATAAGCACTTCCCCAGCATTACCGGCCCCACCCGTTGTGGTGGTAGTAATATTGGCGCCATCGCCTAGCTCAATCACTGGCGCTATGACGCGCACGGTGCCGCCATTGCCGTCAGCCCCTGCTTCTACGCCTGCCTGCAAAGCAGCCCCCAGACCCTTACTATTTTTACCCGACAGCGTTATGCGCTCGCTTGCCGTTAGCAACAGCTCTCCGCCGTTACCGGAACCTGCTGTCGCGGTTGTTATACTTGCGCCATCACCAAGTTCAATAACCGGTGCCTCAAGACGAATACTACCGGCATTACCATCGCTCTCGGTCTTTGCCTGTAGGCTTGAACTCAAGCCTTTACCATCTCCAGTGCCATCCTGCCCCGACAGGCTTATGCGCTCGCTAGCCAAAAGATGTAACAGGCCGCCGTTGCCAAAATTAGACGTGTTCGCCGATATCCAGGCACCGTCCTGCAATTCAATCAGCGGTGCTGCAACACGGATGATCCCTGCCTTGCCATCGCCGCTAGTGCTGGTATCCAAGCCGCTACCCCTGCCGTTGACATCGATGCCGGACAACAAAACACCTTCTGTAGCAGTCAGGGTAATATTTGCGCTGTCGAGTGCGTTATCCGTGGCGGTTACGATGCTGGCGCCGTCACGCAGTGCAATCGTTCTGCCGCTGAGCGCGATATCATGAGTGCTCTTCAAGGTACTGCCATAAAGTTCAATGGGCGCAGCGGACGGCCCCAGGAAATTGAATTGCTCAGGGATATTCACCGAAAGAATTGGCGCGTTACCGCCGGGTACAGCACTAAAGGCCTCGCCACCAGCAAACCCAAGTTCCTCCGCGGTACTGGCGTGAAATGCGCCGCGCACGTCCAATTTCGCATTTTTGCCGAAGATCACGCCCTTCGGGTTCATCAAATAAAGATCTGCGCCGGGAACCGTAGAGCGTAACAGGCCATCAATGTTGGATGCATTGCCTCCGGTCACACGGCTGATGATGTTGTCGATGGTGCTCGTGCCAGTGAAGGTGGCGCTTTGGTTTTGGCTGAGACTGAATTCCTGGAAACTGTGAAAAAGATTAGTGCCATTTAGTTTGCCGAAACTTTCGGGAATTTCAAAATTTGGCCCAGTGGGCTGGAACGACGCATCGGGGCCGATGGTGCCGTCGCGGATCACTTCGGCATGCAGGCTACCTTGCATGAAGAATAACCATGTGACCATCGCAAGCTTGCTGATGCGTTTAATCAGCGCCTGTTCCGTTTGCACCGTATCATTCTCTCGGCCATTTCCGCAGCCAATAGCCGGTCCGGCTTCACTCGCCGTCACTTTAAATACCATAACAAAGGATTCCAACATTATTTTTCGTACTCCATTAATCTTTATCTTTATGTATTGATTTCCAATTGCCTGAATCTGTTTGTCAACAAACCCCTGCATTTTCTGATAAAACGGCGCTGTTAAGGGAACTCGTTCACGAGCAGCCAATAGCTTGTGTCCTGTCGATCAATAAACTCAAGAGAATCAACGCCCACCCTGGATTCCGCAAGCTTCATCCAGGCTACCGGTACCGTTGTGTTTAATGTAAGCAGAACAGGCCTTGGCTCGTTTCCTAGCTTGTTAGTACTCCGCCGATAACCGAAAATGCACACCGTCGTCCTGAAAATCGTCGTCAGCGCTGTCCGGAACATTCTCCAACTGCTTGGCCCAATCCAGTTGAATATTAAAATGCTTATTCAGCACATAGCGCAAACCCAGCCCCACGCTGGCCAATGTATCCTTGTCACTGGTTACACGGCCTATGTTCCATGCCCGCCCGGCATCGGCAAACACGCCAACGTCAAAACGTGCAGCACGCCGCTGCCATAGGGGAACGCGCCCCTCCACAGAAACCACCCAACCCTGATCACGCACCAAGGTACTTTCACGATAACCGCGCACGGTGGCATGTCCGCCAATGGAAAATTGCTCCAGCCCTAATAGCGGCGTATTAGTCAGCTGCAGATCGCCACGGGCAAACACCTGGGCATTCCACCATTGCAACCGGCGCGCCCATTGCCCCTGCAGCAATAAAGCTGAAAACTCACTGTCGGGCATATTGCCAGCATGTACAGTAGCGTCCAACGCATCGATACCAACACTTAGCAGTGATCGGGCAACGAACACCTCGCGTCCACTGCGCTGCGACCAGTCCAAACCAAAACGTAATGCGGTGACTTTGGATTCGCCTTTTTCAGCGCCTTCAGAAAACGAAAACGGTTGGCCCAGCAGAAATGACTTACTTCGACGGACAGCACCCGCCACAGAAACGCGTAACGTGCGATGTAGCGTATTAGTAATGGCGTGGCTCATGGTAAGGCCGAAGGTCGACGATTCGCTGTTGATGTCCAAACGATCAAAAGGTGCTTCAATGACCTCGCTTTCGCTATGTGTTACATGTAGGTCAAAAAGCGTCTCACCGGCATTGGGCGATACCTGATAACGCCCGTTGGCCGACCATAAACCTTCGCTGCGGTCAAAACCGGCTTCAAGGCGGTCGCCGTAACCGCTGAGATTGTTATGCGCCACATTCAGGCGAATCGCCTCCGCGCCCACCGAAGGTGTCTCGTAATTGTCCAAATGCAAGGTGCTGTGGATAGGCGTTGCTTCTATTAATGTCAGACGTAAATGAGACTTACCGCGCTCGCCAGTAGGCACCAATGCGGCTTGTACACTTTGAATACGGTCATCCTGTTGTAGCTGTTGTAGACGCTGTTCCAGTTGGTAAACGTTTAAGGCTTCGTCACCACTCTGCTGTAATCGGTGGCGAACATAGGATTCGCGCAAACGGCCGTTGGTTTTATACTCAATGTCAACCAGGCGCCCTTCTATGACTTTAATCTCGATAACGCCATCTTTCACCGTTTGCGGAGGAATAACAGCGCCGGAATTGATATAACCCTTGTCGACATAGGCTCGAGTGATTTCATCGCGCAATTGTGAAAATTCGTCGAACAAAACCTCCCGATTCAAATAGGGCTGAGTTAGTTCCACTAAAGCCTGGTCTGTTAAAACGGTGTTGCCGGTAATCTTAAATTGTCTGACGAATAGCCGTTGACCCGCGAGCAAACCCTGGGTATCCGGCGTTGTGGGTAGCGGGATGATCGGCAGAATACTCTCGTTATTTGTGGTCGGTGGTTTAAACGGTGGTAATACCGGACGCGTATCAAGGGGATGACGCTGATGGGTCGCCAGTTCCTCTGTCTCGGCATGAACAACCACCACGAAGCACAGCCCCCAAATGGTTACGCTGGTGAACGCGATAATCGGGTAAAATCTGCTACAGCATTTTTTAAATAACGTCCCGTAGCACATCGTTGCATTGAGCTTACACGGCAACGGATGTAATAATATGGTTAACATTGTTGCCGGCTAATGCTCTGCTGACTTGAAAGATTTCACCCATATTAATTTGGGGATGTGAATTACACTAGTTCGACACACCCTGCCAAATAAATCGCCAGAAGCCAATCGAAGAATAACAACATGCCTATGCCCAAAGTAATATCCTTTTAATTTGCTGCGCATCGCTTTTAATTCCTTTTGTTTGTTTAGCTAATCTGTGTCCCTATTTAGACGCCAAGTTTTAAATATTTTTATAATTATTCTCAATACGCCTCAATATTTTTACAATGAATATTCTTCAACCATGCAAACTTAAGCGCTTATATTACGAAAAGCACTACAAAAACATTATGAAAATTATTGCAACAAGCATTTCAACAAACCATTATATTATGCTCATCTTATTTAGACTTAACCTAAACGAAATATTAATTACATAGGGCTGTTAACGCCACTAACGTAGCATAACGAGGCACAACCAAACAACGTTTAACGCACAATGAAAACCCCGATTTTTACGCATGGTTTTGTTGAGTTATTCTCATAAAATTAATGCTCATAAAACACACCCGCATTAGCAAACGATGTTAATACAATACCCGTGTAATCCATTCAGGACTCAGAGCGTATTAAACAAACGATGGCAACCCGTTTGTTTTAAATAACTTAGTGCGCACTGTATTCTGCGTTGAACATTGCGCCTGTCCTTTTGACCATTAACACCTCCCAGTGAATGTCAATTTTTAAATTCCATATAACAGGGCGTCTACAAAACACTGAAAACTAAAAGACCCAGACAGGAATGCGTTTGTAGTGTCCTGTTGGAAACAATGACGCTTTAAACTTAATGGAGGATGTGACATGACGATGAAATTATTAGCACTGCTGCTCGCCATCGAAATAGTATTTTCGGATGCTATTGATATCATCATAACAACATTGCATGCAAATATTCAGGGCATGCAACCCGCTTATTGTTTAAATTCAGAACCAGCGTATGACAACGGTATGAAGTACCAAAACTTACTTTATTTTCCCGGGAAGGCAGATCAAAAAACGTTTTCAGGTATTTGTGGATTGAGTCAATTAAAGTTTAGGGTCAGCGAAGCTGAAGGCTTGCATGATAAGCCCACAATATAACGCTAAGCAAAGTGGTTTTGATATACGGCTATTATTACAATTAAGCATTCGCGCTATCCAATGTTATATATTAAAACAGAGCTACTATTGGAGCTTGATTGTATACCACCAGCCGGTATCGCCGATAACTTCGTTAACTTAATCCGGTGCAAGCCTTTATTATTAGTGGGTCAAACAAACCCAGTCATTTCGTGGCGATCTATTTATAGTAACGGTTTTTTACATTACTGTTCACTAATAACAAAACCACCCTCGGTAAAATATTTATTTCCCGCTTTACTGCCTGAATCTATGGTACCAGACAATTCCCAATGGTAACGACGGCCTGCAATAAATGTAGAACTGCTAACAACGGCATCTGGCTGTTGCACCGTGGTTTTGCTAAGCAGCGTCTTTTCAGTGGCTGTAGTTGTTGTTGTGGTAATTAGGTATAACGTAAGGGTGTAACTGGCCGCCTTTTCGACCGGTGGCCACCGAAAATGCAAGTCTCCGTTTTTATCTACGTTAACTTGAACACCTTGATACGCTGCGGTAACACTGTCTGCAGAACCGAAAAACCCAATGCCGTGCGATCCTGCATTTTTCGGGGTAAACCATATCACCGGTTGATCTTGATATACAGCGGCAATTAGGGTGCCACTCTCAGAATCACGGTTAATTGAGGGCATTAACAACAACACTAACGCGGCGCTCGCTAACGCGGTCGCGGGGAACCCTAACCATAGTGTCCATTTTTGAGTTAGCCAGTTCAACGAACTTGTGCCTGGTGCAGCTGCCTGTGATTGAGGCGGCAACTGCGGCGTTAATGGTGCATTTTCAGTATCCTGGTCCGTCTCCTGTAATTTCGCGGTATGATTCTTATTTGATACATCCCGCATCGCCGCATCTTTCGCCATATAATGCAGCAGGGCTTTTTTACAGGCAGTGCATGTATCCAGGTGAAAATTTATTTCCTGCCGATTATGTTCCGTCAGTGTTTTGCCAACATACGCTTGCATCTGTTGCTCAGACAAATGATTACGCGCTGATTGCAGTGGTACTACGGAGGCTGACGTGAATACCGCCTCCTCGGATATATCCGCGTGCTGACGGATAAATCCATCGCTGGTGAGCACCGTGTAAGCACGATGTAATCCATCCACTTTACTGCGGCATTGAGAACACTCGATCAGGTGTAATTGAATATCGTCATGCTCAGCCGCTCCAGGTGATTCAATGTAATGTGTTAAACGATCAGTTGTTGGGTGTAGATCCTGTGCCATTAGATTGTCCTTACGTTTCATTAGGTGTTGGCGTTGAAGCGTTAGTCTTTAGTGTTGGATTTAGTTTCTATCAATCCACTCATTTCTGCCAATTTTCCCACGGTCTTTCGTTTGAAATGGAAGAGTTGCTGTAACGTCGTGTCCTCGGGTGCAATCCCTTTCCTAATTGATATCCCCAGGGTGCAAAACGCTTCAAGCACATACTTGGCCCCGAGCCCATCGATGACCATGGCCTCCAATACAAATTGTTCTTCCGGTGATAGCTTATTCATCGTTTCTCTTATAATTCGCTGCAACTCCATTTGCTCCTCCGTGGCATCCATGTCGGCGATATCACCTTGCTGTTCCTGCGAACTCGCATCATCATTATCATGTTGCCCCAGCCCTGTGAGCGATTGCTCTTTTGGTGGGTTAAGTAGATAAAGGCGGCTACGCCGAGTTAGCGCTATACTGATGCACTTAGCGGTATGTTCAATTTCTGCAAGGCTTTGATTCAGGCGTTGTGCGATATCCGCAAAATCATGTTCGTCCCGCCGTAACAAATACACTTTTCCAGCAATGGGGTTTATCGCGTCAATATAAACGGGAACACGCACTCTGCGCCCCCATCGCCAGTCTTTCCAGCGCTCGAAAAACATGCCAGACTTGGCAATGGTGCCAAGATACCCCATCAGCCCAGTCTCCCCACGACCATCAAACGTGAGCAGCCTCGACGGTTTGGTAAGATCGTGCAACATCCATTCGTAACTGGCATTACCCCACTCGCACAACGGTGCTGTTTTTTCTCTACTCCCCCGATTGGGAAATAAGGTGCATACATATCGACGCCAGTTATCACTGCAATGTTTCTTGCAAAACTGTTCCGTTTTCTGGTCAATGACAGGGCCAATTTGTTTTATGATAATTTTTCGGTCTTCAACACTGCCATTGGCCGCACGCCTGGCCAGCGCTACATCGTTTGATAAATCGTTGTCACTCATGTGGAATATGTCCCGCGATTTATTATTTTTTAGGGTTTCATCATCTAGTGCGACGCGTTTCGCCTATTTTAATAACTCAGACGCTTTATTTAGCCGCTTTCAGTCAATCTTTTTTCTCAGTTGCTTTTTATTTCAGTTATTTTTTGTTTCAATTACTTTTTATATCAGTAGGTTTTTATTTCAATAAATAAACCAACCCTTTACTTCGCCGCCCGACACTTGAAAGGCAAACCGCTCAGCATCATAAGCCAGGTATTGGCCCCTTGGTGATGAAATCACCCGTGACGGCAGGCCGTATTGTATTAATACACGGTCTTTGCCGTCGCCAATATTAATTCCTTTTTGGGTACGCTCTTCTCCACCCAGTTGCCATGCCGCTAATACTTCATTATTATTTTTTAGGACGTAGTGAAAACCATTGACATTGCGATGCAACTGCAAACGCTCTCCTTCCATCCATATGGGGTTAACCTGGGTGGATTTTTCCTGCTGAAGTGGCTTTTTGCCCAGTTCGAAGGCACCCAGTTTAGATTGATGATTTAAAGGTAAGGGTGCTGGATACTCACTGCGCAGGTGGGCGCGCGCCAGCTGAAACAGTACCGCATCGCGCTTTTGCTGAGCCCGCGCCAATGTGCTCCAGAGCTGTTTCGCCGCTGGCCAATCCCCAGTGGCCTCCAGGATTAATGCATAATTGTGATACAACCCAAATAACACTAGTTGCGAATTAACTTTTATGCTTAATTCATTATTAGCCTCATCAATTATTTCATTATCCGCATTATCATCAACGTTACTCCGACTTGAGTGCTTCACTGGTTCAGTATTGGACAGGTTTGCTTTTTTTAATGTAGCAAAACAAGTCTGGTGTCGCTCTGATGTTTCGGGTTTTTCCAATATTGAACGGAATTGCGCTTTTGCACGACCCAGGTTTCCTTCAATCGCCGTCGCGGTCGCCAGCAGCATTTCCGCGGCTGCATCGCAACCGTATTTCGGCACATATTCATCCAAAATCAACCCACGCGCCAAGTGCACATTATTCTTGAGCAGGTAAGCTGAAACGAGCAATACATAACCTTCGCGGTACTTTGGGTCAATCTGTCGCGCAGCGTCAAATAGTTTTATCGCCGCCTGAATTTTTGTGTTCATGGCAGCATAGAGCCGAGCAGCTTCTTCGCGCCGTTTTAACCTTTTCAGTTTTGCTTCACTGTGGTGCTCGGCGTTTCGTGTTACCGTCGGCACAGGGCGAAATTTAACGTCCACATCCAGCATTAATGGGTAATAGAAAGGCAGCGGCAACGGTATTGTTCTGTCGACATCAATTACATTCAGTTGGCGCCGTAGTTCCAACGCTTCACTCAAATACGTAAGCCCAATATTGATACGGATAGCCCTGCCAGGGTAATCGCGACCAAAGACCTGGAAATAATTACGTGCCTGTGCATATTGGCCCGCCACATACGCTTGCACGCCTAATTCAAAAAGCACTGATTGGTTGGCAACATCCTGCAGACGTACGCGCAAACGCTCTTCACGGTTGTGTGCCTGGGCACAAGGTATATCGGTAGAAAAGTCATCTACATATGCTTTTACATCATTCTTTAAACGATCGTTATCAGCACTATTGATGCTCGGCACACAGGGTCTACCCCTGATGCTCTCTAACCATTGGGTAAACAAGCCTTCGTTGTTTATAACGGCATTGGGGTCAAAACCAACTAATGCCATCATCATAACCCCTTCCTGGTCGGCCCGGATTTCTTTATTTTCCAGTTGCTCAGGTGTTTCCAGTAAAGTGGAGCCGCTCACAGAGCGCTTACCGGATACTGAGCCTAAACCGCCCTCCAGTCTGCGATTTTTTTTGCGCCATAAGTCATCAGAACGTTGATGCGCTAATTCATGGGCCAGCACAAACGCGAGATAATCCTCGCCGTGTTGACCACCGGAGCGTAAGCTGAACGTAATGGCATCCTGACTTAGTATGATGGTGCCATCTGCCAATGATTCGGCCGAGGGTCGGGCATTTTCTGAAGGCACAACATATAACGCAGGTGGAATACGCGTAATATCCCATGCCTGAAGCAGGCGTTGATAGATGCTGTGCGCAAGCGCAACATCCTGGGACTCCAATGGAGTGATGGCGAGGGACCGCCAATAGCTGATGGATTCTGGATCTTGTGGTGGTGTTACCGCATGCGTAGCTGTGCCAAACATGCACAACATCAGCATACTCACTACAAAAAAACACTTAACCAGGCGCTTTTTAATTTTCACGCTGCAAAGGTTTTTAATACACGAGTTAACTTTCATCGGTCTAACGGCCAGGCCGTGACTTTTCGACGGTGACAAATGTGGTGTGAGCTTCACCATAATGCACTCCCTCCTTGTTGCCGTGATTCCTGAATTTGTTGTGTATATCCCTTAGTGATTGCCCCACCAAACTCAAACCACCGTCTTCCAGCCTCTGACCGACGAGCGTGGGAAAGGGTTTGCTTGCCGCGAAAATCCACACGGCTTCCTTTCCGTAAGGCACCGATACTTTAAATTGATAACCTGATGCACCATCCGGTAATTTAAAATAATCGCCTGCCGGGAAAAATGTAATTTGTGAGAGCTTGTTTGGCACCAATTGTACTATATGACCATTGGCATTCTGATAAATTAAACACAAATACGCATCTTTATCGAGTGAAACATAAAACTGGATGACATCACCCTCTTCAAACGACTGAGCGTCGCCAATAGGCGTAGTAATTTCAACATGTATACTTTTTGTTACGCCGGTTGTATGAATACTGTCACTTACCCCCAGCGCTTGTGTTTTGGGTGATTCAGCGAAAACAGTTGCCTGGAGTGCAAGGAAACACATACCTGTCAACCATACGATACCTGCCTTACTTTTATTTGTCGTCATGCTTGTCATCGTGTTACTCATTAGTTAAGCTCGCGCCAGAATGTATCCAATGGCTTTGTATTCGATCTATACTGAATTAGATCCATTCTTAATCAGATTTCTATACCGGTTTAATTATTAAATGATAAAGCCATTTTTAATGCTAACCAAAAATAGACACCACTTTTTATTTTTTTTGTTATTTTTTTGAAAGTTTGATCTCACGCTCTGAAAACCCCAATGCTGTACTTGGGCAGCTTAAGAACTTGGCAATGATGAATTTAGCAATCAAGAAAATGTAGTTAACAACAATAAACATGACGAATGAGAATCCAGTTGTTTCAAGCTCCCGGTTATTCGCCTGCTACAAAGCCATTGCAAACAAAACCTGTATACATGGTTATTATTGCAACACCTGAATTGCAACATCTGAATTTATACTGCCGCTATTGATTCATGACAACGGCCTTTCGCACAAAATCCGGCACCGCTTTGCATCGCCACATGAAGCAAAGAAGCGCTCAGCGTGATTAATTCTTCGTTTACCACGTTCCGGCCATGGTCTCTCTATAGACGACAACGCAGATCTGGCAAACAAACGTAGGCTTCGCATCATTGATCCCGGATATTCATACGGACAAAACTAATTAATTTTTCCATTACCGAAGATGAACCGGAAATGAACAGACACTCTAGTCAAGGTCACGCAAATCGTAACAGCGCACCACGAAGACATTGAAGCCTTTGAGATAAACCTGAGATTACTTGAAGTGGCGCTTAATCTGAGACTACAAATAACACGTTCCTCATGATCCGCCCGGGTATATCGTTGCTTGTAGGAGTACCAAAACGTGCTCACAATTATTATTAATCAAACCAACGGTATAACGCTTAAATACACCTGTTATCTCAACTTGATGTCATTATGTCGGTCACAAACACTTGATCAATTGGCTGCAGAAATAACTTGCAGAACAGCAGCAATATGTTCTGCGATGCAACAAATAACATTGCGCCTTATAATTCGTTCCGCCACGAATTGAAAACAATTGTAAAGGGCTATTGCTTACTGTGGCAGGTTGAAATATAGTTCACCTTAAGTATGCTGGCTGAAATTTGTAGGTAACAATAAAAGCTAACTTTCACCAATTAATAAGCGTGCCTCGTAGTAAGTACAAACATCAATCTAGGTAACATTAATCTAGGAAAATAATACGCAGCACGTTGCTTTGCGCTGCAGACGAGGACATGCCCGGCACAATGCCGGAGAATTGGTTAAACAAGACTGCGGTTTTCGACGGGAGAAAAACACAGTGATTGGACCGGGTTCCACAAACCATATGGAGCTAATTTGCTGCTTTAGAGGGAAACCTTATGCGTAAATTAGTAAAGTATATGGAGATTCCGCGCTTTACGGCGCGAGAATTGATAGCCTGTGCCTCACTTACCCCCCGACATAACCCTTTCAATTTGCTGAATGGACTGCCCATGGATCAGTATTCACAAGCCAGACTAGCAGCAACAAAGCAACGTTAATTATCAAATACCGTTTGAAGCACCGAATTAGCAATGTTAATTTCGATTAATAACTAACCAAGATAACAAGGCGTCACATAATCGACTTAAGATAGAAGAAATCTCCGGCACGACATGCTGGTGAGCTCAATTATCCGAAATAGTGCAAATTGCATCGTAGCTTCGACAGCGCAACAAAAACGAATAACTAATTCAAAAGATAAAATAAGGTGAAGCTACATGAAACCCCCAACTCTCTCCCATAATATTGCGTCCGTTTTTCTTCTGGGGGCGTCGCTCTTCACCCTTAGCAATGCTGCCTTAGCAAACGTCTCTTTATCAAACACAAGCAGTGACCCATTTACTGCACCGACGCCCACATTAGATACCACTTTTGAGTATACGCCGGAATTCATCCCCAATCTGACCGATACAAATCTGACGATTGCACTCAACACTGAAACAAACACCCTGCCAATCTCTACGTTACATAAACGTGATGACGATGATGACGATGATGATGATGACAGGCGGGATCGTGATAACGATGGCTTGGCTGACGCCGATGAACAACGTATTGGCACCAACCCTGGAAAGCGTGATACCGATGGCGATGGTATTAATGATCGCATTGAAGTTGGCAACAATCTCACTACACCCCGTGACAGCGACGGCGATGGCATTATCGATGCCTTAGAATCCATTAACAGTGACGCTGATAATGATGGAATAAGTGACCAGGAAGATCCCACCAACAATGATCCCTGCCGACCTGATGCCAACGGTACGGCTTGCTCAGAACAAGATTCTGACGGTGATGGCCTCAAAAATGGCGAAGAAGCCCAATTAGGCACCAACCCCAATAACATCGACACTGATGGCGATGGCATTAATGACAAAACCGAAGTGGGCAATAACGTCAATGCCCCGCTCGACACCGATGGCGACGGATTGATCGATGCCGTGGAATCCAATATCAGCGATGCGGACGGTGATGGAGTCACTGACCAGAATGATCCGGCCAATAATAACCCTTGTTTACCTAATGCCAATAGCACCCCTTGTTTAGCACAGGATAGTGACGGCGATGGCCTGAGCAACGGCGAAGAAGCCCAAATAGGCACCAACCCCAATAACAGCGACACTGATGGCGATGGCGTAAACGATAAAACCGAAGTTGGCAGCAATATTAACGCCCCTCGCGATGGTGACAACGATGGTCTTATTGATGCGGTGGAATCCAGTATCAATGACGCCGACAACGATGGCGTTAATGATCAATTCGATCCGGCCAACAACAACCCCTGCCTTCCAAACACCGATAGCATTCCATGTTTGGCCCAAGATGCTGACGGCGACGGCCTGACCAATGGTGAAGAAGCCCAATTAGGCACCAACCCCAATAACAGCGACACCGACGGCGATGGTATCAACGACAAAGCCGAAGTAGGCAATAACGTCAATGCCCCCATCGACACCGATGGTGATGGTCAAATTGATGCCATAGAGTCCAATACCAACGATGCAGACATCGATGGTGTAACCGATCAACAAGACCCGGCCAACAATAACCCATGTCTGCCCAATGCCAATAGCGCCGCTTGTTTAGCGCAAGACGCCGATGGCGATGGCCTGACTAATGGCGAAGAAGCCCAATTAGGTACCAACCCCAATGACAGCGACACCGATGGCGATGGTATCAACGACAAATCCGAAGTGGGCGATAACGTCAATGCCCCTATCGATACTGATGGCGATGGACAGATTGACGCCGTAGAGTCCAATACCAACGATGCAGACAATGATGGTGTAACCGATCAACAGGACCCGGCCAACAATAATCCTTGTCTACCCAATGCCAATAGCGCCGCTTGTTTAGCGCAAGACGCCGATGGCGATGGCCTGACTAATGGCGAAGAAGCTCAATTAGGCACCAACCCCAATAACAGTGACACCGACGGCGATGGCATTAATGACAAAACCGAAGTGGGCGATAACGTCAATACCCCTATTGATACTGATGGCGATGGTCAGATTGATGCCGTAGAGTCTAATACCAACGATGCGGACAACGATGGTGTAACCGATCAACAAGACCCAGCCAACAATAACCCGTGTTTGCCCAATGCCAATAGCCCCGCTTGCTTGGCTCAGGATGCTGACGGCGATGGCCTGACTAATGGCGAAGAAGCCCAATTGGGCACCAACCCCAATAACAGTGACACCGACGGTGATGGCATTAATGACAAAACTGAAGTGGGCGATAATGTCAATGCCCCAGTCGACACCGATGGCGATGGCCAGATTGATGCCATAGAGTCTAATACCAACGATGCGGACAATGATGGTGTTAATGATCAGATCGATCCAGCCAACAATAATCCGTGTTTGCCCGATGCCAACAGCCCCGCTTGCTTGGCTCAGGATGCTGACGGCGACGGATTGACCAATGGTGAAGAAGCCCAATTAGGCACCAACCCCAATAACAGTGACACTGATGGCGATGGCATCAACGACAAAGCCGAAGTGGGCGATAACGTCAATGCCCCGGTCGACACCGACGGTGATGGCCAGATTGATGCTGTGGAATCCAATACCGACGATGCCGACAACGATGGTGTAACCGATCAACAAGACCCGGCCAACAATAATCCTTGTTTGCCCAATGCCAATAGCGCTGCCTGTTTAGCACAAGACGCGGATGGCGACGGCCTGACCAACGGCGAAGAAGCCCAATTAGGCACCAACCCTAACAACAGCGACACCGATGGCGATGGTATCAACGACAAAACCGAAGTGGGCGATAACGTCAATGCCCCTATTGACACCGATGGCGATGGACAAATTGATGCCATAGAGTCTAATACCAACGATACGGACAATGATGGTGTTAATGATCAGATCGATCCAGCCAACAATAATCCGTGTTTGCCCGATGC
>Ga0316204_10003239_pt1 | contig 33369 bp, 30 predicted proteins | sample 6monrhotite_MG_2_FD_205661 | JGI IMG/M metagenome (GOLD analysis project Ga0316204, IMG submission 205661) | Microbial mat bacterial communities from mineral coupon in-situ incubated in ocean water Damariscotta River, Maine, United States -... | ecosystem: Environmental > Aquatic > Marine >... | reverse complement strand
GAGTTCTGACTTGCGTGGACAATTGGCGGATATTGAAAAAGATTTTGGCGACCTTGGGGATGTAGCCGCCCGAACGGCCGATGGCATGACCCGGGTTTTTGAAAATTTTGCCCGCACCGGCGAGCTTAATTTTTCCAGCCTTAAGCAAGTGGCCTTATCCGCGTTAAGCGATATCGCCAATAGTGCCATTCAATCTGGCCTGAACAGTATTTTCGGACAGGGCGGTATTGGCGGGGCGATTGGCAATATTGCCAGCGCGTTTTTTGGCCGGGCCGGCGGCGGTACAGTAGGTTCCCGCCAGCCCTACCTTGTCGGAGAGCGCGGGCCGGAACTGTTTGTGCCGGAAAATCCGGGCCGAATTATTCCAAATCAGGGCGCGGTGGGCCAGACGGCGGCTGCCGGAAAAAGAACCAATATCACCATCAATATTACCAATCAGGGCAGCGGCAATGACATGACACGGCGCAGCGCGGGCCAAGTGGCTGTGGCCGTGCGCCGTGCCATGAACCGCGCTGAAAGGGATCTGTAATGTATTGGTTGGCATCGACGGGCGATCAAACGGAAAATAGTTTTATCCGCAAATTCTCCCCCCGTTATTGGACGGTGAATTTTCCCCGTCCAATGATGGCATCCACCGTGACAACCGGTTATGACAGTCTGATCGTTGATCTTGTCTTTTATCGGTTTGACGATTTATGCGGTTTGATATGGGATACGGTGGATAGCCTTGATCATCCCTTCCATCAGTATGAAACCAATAGGGATTATGCTCATACGACTTTGAGTTTTCGTTGGCAAAGCAGTAATGTCAAAACCTTGGACTTGCTCCATAGCCCGACCTTGACACTCGAAGGCCGGGATGAAAATGGCCTTGCCCGTACCTGGTATGTGCGCCTGTGGAATTATGCGGCCGGCAGCAACGAAGATGCGGTGATCACCCTGGATTTTGATAATCTGGCCGGTGGTTATTTGCATCCGTCGGAGGCGGATCCAGTCTATCCCAAGGATATCGACCGTATGTTTATCAGTATGGTGCCGGCAGGTTTCGATGGCACGACCACTGGCCCCCTGCCGAGTGCCGTTGAGGCGCAGGTCACCCTATCGGACATCACGGTCACTGGCCCGACATCAACGTTAAGGGTAGGGGATGGTTATGTTAAGGCCCATGATTTGCGAATGGCCAATGGCTATGATGATATCACGTCTCTGGCTCCGGAACGGGTCATATGGAATATGCTGCGGCTTGGTTATAGTGGCTGGATCAACCATTATGTTGGGATGAGCCATTATTATAATCTGAGCTGGCATGTGGTGGAGGGGCGATATGTGATCGACCCGGCCAAGGCGAAATTGAATAAAGCGACCATAAGCTGGCATCAGAATTTTCTCGAGCTGGCGCAGTTTTTTGGCTTTAAGGTTATTTTCTCCCTGTCCTATGAAATTTTTGCGGACAATATACCGGAAGAATGGCAGCAAAAAGCTCATGATGGCGCGCCGGCCCGAACCGGCTGGGTGCCACCGTCAGGCCTGATCGCGCCGACCAATCAGGCGGCGCTTGATTATTTGCGGGATGTCTTTGGCTTTTGGCCAGATCATTGATCAGGTGGGCGCAGATCATTATTATCAGATCGGTGAGCCCTGGTGGTGGATCGCACAGGATGGCGAGGGCGTGCCGCATTTATATGATGATGTGACCATGGCACTTTATACGGCGGAAACCACCAATCCGGTGCCGGCCCGGCATCATCTGGCCACAGAGATCGCGACAGCAGAACAAGAGACCCATCTGGCGTGGCTTAGGGATAAACTGGGGCTGTCAACCCTATGGCTCAGAGATCAGATTAAAATGCCGTATCCTGCAGCTCACGTGGGTCTCTTATTTTTCACGCCGCAAGTGTTGCATGATAATGCCCCCATCGCCGGCATCGTTAATTTTCCGGCCGTTCATTGGCAGATGCCTGCTTTTGATTTCCTGCAAGTGGAAGATTATGATTTTGTTCTGAATGGTGAATGGGGAAAACGGGCGGCGGCAATTGATGTGATTGATCAGACATTATCCTATCCCAGGGAGATAACCCATTATTTCGGTGGGTTTAATTTGCTGCCCACAACGTTGGAGAATTGGCAAAACATCAGCCGGGCAATTGACCTTGGCTTTAAGGATAATTACGCGGAAGTCTTTGTCTGGGCTTACCCGCAGATTGTTCGGGATGGGGTGATTTACAACATAACACAGGAAAATGCTATGACAGGGTTTCATGAAGCCAGATTGCCCGTGGATATCAGTTACGGTGCCTCGGGCGGACCGCAATTTATGACCAATGTGGTCGAGATGGCCTCTGGCCATGAACAGCGTAACCGTGAATGGGCCGAGGCCCGGAATATATATGATATTGGATTGGGGCTCAGGTCGGAGAGTGACTTAAGTGAATTGCTCAGTTTCTTCCGGGCGCGGGCCGGGCGAGCCTTTGGCTTTCGCTATAAAGACTGGCTTGATTATAAAAGCAGCCCGCCATTACTGGATATCACCGCATTGGATCAAACGCTGGCGACCGCAGATGGGGTCAGCACATCTTTTCAATTGAGCAAAACATATGACAGCGGGGGTATTTCACATCTGCGGCATATCACCAAACCAGTACTCGGCACAGTGGTCATCGCCCTTGATGGTGTGGTTCAGGGGGTGGGCTGGCAGGTGGATGTGACAAATGGGGTTGTAATTTTTGATGTGGCGCCGGTTAATGGCACTGTGATCACATCCGGATATGAATTTGATGTGCCAGTGCGTTTTTCAGATGATTTTCTGCCGATCACACTGGAAAGCTATCAGGCCGGACATGTGCCGTCTATCGCTCTGATTGAGGTAAGGCTGTAAATGAAACAGATTTCTGCGCAATTGAAAAATCATATTTCAGGGGAACTGACATCATTGGTGACCTGTTGGATATTGACCCGGCGCGATGGTATTCGATTGGGCTTTACCACCCACGACAGGGAAATTTTTTTTGATCATTTGATCTTCCGGCCGGTGAACAGTTTCCTGCCGTCTACCATCAGCAGCAGCAATAGTCTGAATGTGGATAATCTGGAAGTGCAGGCCGTCCTGTCATCGGACGGCCTCGCGGAAAAGGATATTCGTGCTGGATTATTTGATCATGGACGCATTACAATCTTTCAGGTGAATTGGCAGGATTTGACGCAAGGCAAGCTTTTTATTCGTCATGGCTGGTTGGGTGAGTTTGCATTGAAAGATCAAAATTTTACGGTAGAAATCAGGGGGCTGACCCAGAAATTACAACAGATTATTGGCCATGTATATTCCCCGGAATGCCGGGCTAATCTGGGGGCCAATGATTGCCATGTTAATTTGGAGAGATTCACAGCTCTGGGCATGGTCACAGAGGTTACGGGCCGGGATATTTATACCGACTCAAGCAGGTTAGAAGGTGATGGATGGTATGAATATGGTTTTGTCCGTTGGCTTTCGGGAAACAATGTGGGCTTCAAGACAGAAGTTAAAACATTCGCCGCAGGACAGTTCACATTGTATGATATCCCGCCGGAGCTGATCATGATTGGTGATCTTTATCTTGCCGTGGCTGGCTGTGATAAACGGTCGATCACCTGCAAAAATAAATTTCAGAATTTTGAAAATTTCAAGGGCGAGAGCGCGATCCCTGGAACGGACTCCCTGTATAATTATCCCGGCCTTAAATGAGTTGAATTATTTTTTTGCGGTTTTCTTTTTTGCGGCTGTTTTTTTAGCAGGGGCTTTTTTAGAGCCGGCTTTAGGTTTGGCCGCGGGTTTTTTTGCCGGTTTTATCTCTGGTTGTTCTGTTTCGGCTGGAGCGGCTTCTGCCTCTTTCCATTGATCAGGATAGAGACGCATATGAATCTGGTTGACCCGGTTGCTCACATCGCCAATGGCTTTGAGCAGGGCTTCCAGATTGAAATTTGTGCCGAGGTAACTATATATTTTTGTCCGGGTATCAAAGGCCCGAAAAATATTTTTTTCTTCAACATCCTTATGGACACTGGCGGCAATATCACCGATGAAATCATAGAGGATATATTGATCTTTGGACTGACTGATCCATTGGTCGTTGGCCTCATCGGCGTGATCGGCAAGGGACAGAATAGAGTCATTATTCAGGGGATATTTTTCCGGCAGTTCAAGAATTTTCCGAAGAGAGGCGGCCCGTTCTTTACCTTTCTTGCGCGGTGACCACAGGATGCGGGATACTTGGTTTGCTCCCAGCATGATATTTTGCAAGGCAAAAAAAACGCCGACAGATGCCTGTTTTTCCATTGACTGGTTTAATATATCCACGCTGGCCTCAATAAAGCGGCATTGGTTTCTAAGTTCGTGAATATGTAGGCCGATAACATGCATGTCCATAACAGACAATTCCTTCATTTTATTTTTGTTGAATAGTGATAGCAAAGTTTTTTTGAAATGACCATATGTGATCTGCATCAAAGAAAGATATTTTTGATGGCCCGAACCTGCGTTGGCCGGCCTTTTCGTCATCAGGGGCGCGATCCGGAACAAGGATTGGATTGTGTTGGCTTGATCGTATATGTGGCAAAAACCATTGGCCTGACAGGGTTTGACCATAAGAATTATAAGCGAATACCTGGGAAAGCGGCCATTTCCCGCTATGCGAAGATTGCGGGATTTGAGCAATGCCCAAAAACCGAAATGATACCCGGAAATATTGTCATCCTGAAATTGGGCAAATATTTGGAACATGCGGCGATCATTTCCGACCGGGGCATCATTCATGCTTGTGAAAAATATGGCGGGGTGGTTGAACATGGACTGGATGCACAGTGGCGGTCCAGAATAATGTCCGTTCATATATTTCCCAGATTTATAACGAAAAATTCTTTAACGAAGATAGAGGAATGACATAATGGCGAGTGTTGTACTTACGGTGGTTGGCACAGCAATTGGCGGTCCGGTAGGTGGGTTGATCGGCGGGCTGGTCGGGCAACGTGTGGATCAGGCTATTTTTGGCAGCACGAATTCCCGGACAATTGAAGGCGGGCGCATAAAAGATCTGACTGTTCAGACCTCGGCTTATGGCGAGCCTGTTTTGCGGGTTTATGGTACTATGCGGCTTCCGGGCAATGTCATCTGGTCTTCCGGTTTGAAGGAAACCCGCAGCGAAAATACCGAAAGCGGCGGCGGCAAGGGCAGTCAGCAGAATGTCACAACGGTGACCTACAGCTATTCGGCCTCATTTGCCGTTGCCTTATCCGGCCGGAAAATTTCAGATGTGGGGCGGGTTTGGGCGGATGGCAAACTGTTACGCGATGCGGCGGGTAATATTGCCGTGGGGGGGGAAATGAGGATATATCATGGGGCAGGATTGCAAAAAGCCGACCCGATGATTGAAGCCACCGAAGGTCTGGCAAATGTCAATGGTTTTACGGACCTCGCCTATGTGGTATTTGAGAATTTGGCCCTTGCTGAATATGCTAATCGCATTCCAAATCTGACTTTTGAGGTCATTGCGGATGAGGGCGGGGAAATCTTGTTATCCTCAATCGTTGCCGATATATGCCAGCTTTCCCATGTACAGTCATATGAGGCCAGTGACCTGAACCAAATGGTTGGAGGTTATATGATTCCGGGGCCGATGAAATCCAGAGCTGCCCTCGAAGAATTGGCGCAGATCTATCATTTCGATGTGATTGAACAGGAGGACAATCTGCTGTTCCGCCGCTTGGGCAGACTGCCTGATGCGGCCATCGTGCCGTCTGATCTGGCACAGTCCTCTCAAGGGGCGGGATCATCTGACAAAATCATCCTGACCCGGCAGCAGGATTTGGAACTTCCCAGAGAAATTGGCCTATCATATATTGATCCAGATCGGGATTATCAGACTGGTCATCAGCGTGCCAGACGCTTGAATGTGGCAAGCGATATTGTTCGCCAGAGTGCTTTGCCCCTAGTGATATCTTCTGGTCAGGCAAAATCCGTGTCAGAGGTGCAGCTAGATCTGGCCTGGTATGGGCGGGAAACGGTGAATTTTTCTTTGCCTTATAAATATGCGGATTTGGTGCCGGGTGATATTGTGACCCTGACCATTGGGCAGGACGAGCAGGATTTTTTATTGCAAGAGACGGAAATTGGTCCGCAAGGCGTGAATTGTCAGGCGGTTAAATTTTCCAAGGAACGTCTTGATCGCAACAGCATTGCCGATAGCGGCCCGGTTCCGGGGCAGCAGGTGGAAGCCTTGGCGGCGAGCCAGTTTTTCCATCTTGATATGCCGACCATTACAGGGGAAAATGTCACATCCCCGGTTTTTCTCTGGTCGGCGGGGGCGGGAACAGGAAAATGGGCCGGCGCTGGTCTGTTCATCTCAAGAGACAATGATCAAACCTACAGCCAACTTGATTTCACGGCGTCGGATGCCATAAGCGGGGCCGTGGAGAATATTTTATCGGATGGGCCGACGGCCTATTGGGATTATGGCAATGACTTATTGGTCAGTTTGGATAATCCGGCGCATGGCCTGTTTGGCGCGACATCAGATGCGGTGTTAAACGGGGCCAATATTGCGTGGGTTGGCGGGGAAATTATTCAGTTCCAACAGGCGGTTCCGGAGCTTGATGGCCGCTATCGTTTGACCGGCTTGCTGAGGGGACGGCGGGGTACGGAACGCAAGACGTCCGGCCATGGCCCATCAGAGGTATTTGTGTTGCTGACCCCTGCGGCGATAGGTGCGGCCGCCATGAATTTTTCTGATATTGGTCTCAGTCATTATTTCAAAGTTGTGACATCCGGGGCTTTGGTTGAAGATGCGGTTGCCGAAAATCATGTTTTTGGCGCGGCGATTTTGAAACCCTTTTCGCCGGTTCATGCCAAAGGCTGGCGCGACGGGGCTGGTACGCTTGCCCTGACATGGATAAGGCGCAGCCGGGTCGGCGGGGACTGGATGGATAATGCGGATGTGCCGCTGGGCGAGCTTTATGAGAAATATGACATCGAAATCTTAGATGGCGGCACGGTGGTACGCACTCTGACCAGTACCCTGCCGGAAGTGGTCTATACGGACTCTCTTCAGATTGAGGATTTTGGCACCCCGCAGGAAAATCTTGCGGTCAGTATCACACAGATCAGTGACAGCGTGGGCCGTGGCTGGCCCCTTATGGTTTCAGTTTAACATTAATATTATGAATGAGGTAATCGGTCATGTCTAATCAAGCACCACGGCTCAATACGCCCTATATTTTATCCAGCCAATCGCAAAAAGAAGTCAGCCATAATATGGCCCTGAATATACTGGATGCCCTGGTTCAGACGGCGGTGGAGACATCACTATTAGCGGCGCCGCCGCTCACGCTATCAGAAGGTAGCCTGTGGCTGGTGGCCAGTGCGGCCACGGGTGACTGGCTCAGTCATGACAATGAACTTGCCCAATATATTGGCGGTGCATGGCAATTTTATTCGCCTTTCGAGGGGCTGCAAGTATGGTTGAAAGATGATAATTTGATGGCGCAATATAGGGCGGGTATATGGCACAAGGGCAGCGTCACAGCCAATAATCTGGAGATTTCCGGACAACAGGTCATCGGGCCGCAACAGGCTGCCATTGCTGATGCTTCGGGCGGGGCGACCATAGATGCAGAAGTACGTACCGCCCTGAACAGTCTTTTGGCTGCCTGCCGCAGCCATGGCCTGATTGCGCCTTAATGCCTGATAAATTCTAGCTAAAAAGGTCGCCCATTTTTAGGGCCAGACCCATATCACCGTCAATTTTAAGCTTGCCCATCATAAAGGCCATTTGGGGATTTAAGGAGCCATCCATCAGACCTTCAAAATTCTCTTCACTGATGATCAAAGTCACATCGGCGTCATGATCGTCATTGTTAACGGTTGGTGGGGTTGTTGACGCATCGATAAAGATGGTGCCCTCGCCTTGCAGGTCAATTTTAACCTTTTTTCCGTTGGCTTCCATGGCGTTTGCCTTGTCGCGGATGGTTGCAGTTATATCTTCGAGGCTCATGTGAATTTCCTTATCGTTAAATGTATAATCCGGTTACCAGTGATTTCTGAGCTGCCGGAGGGCTTTGAATATCTCCCGTGGTTCCGGCTGATCAGAAATGGCGCAATCTTCATTTTGCAGTTTTTGAATGATTGCAGGGTTCGATAGTCTGAAAAAACTGTTGATCCGCCGCTCATCGGCCATGGTGGTGATATAGGCGTTATGGGGGTCTTGTTCACGCAATTTTTCCAGCATTTCTTGCGCGGCTTGATTGCCCGGCTCGCGATCAAGGGTAAATTCCAGATTGTTGACAATATAATCATGGCCCGGATAGACCAGAACCTTGTCCGCCAGCAGGTCAAGTTGTTTGGAAAAAGTATCATATAAGTCATCAGGATTCCCGCCATTATGGCAATTTCCCGCACCGGCATTGAACAGGGTATCGCCGCAAAAAAGCGCCGGCAGATCTGTTTCAGACAGCAGGCAGAGATGGCTATCGGTATGACCGGGGGTGTCCATTACCCTGAGGTGGACATCGGTGCCGATGGTGATCACATCGCCCGCATATAGCCCCACATCCACATTGTCGATTTTCGCCATTGCCCCATGGTGGGCGTATAGTTTTGCTCCGGTTTTTGACCGCATTTCCTCATTGCCGCCGATATGATCCCAATGTTCATGGGTATTGAGAATTTTGGTGATTTTCAGGTTTTGACCTGCGGCGGTATTGAGGCATTTCTCCACATCAAGCGGATCAATCACCAAGGCATCACGGGTGGTCGGACAGGCGATCAGATAGTGAAAGTTCCTTAGCGGGTTATCAGCATATATCTGGCTTACGATCACATTAAAATCCTGACCTTACTTATTTTCCATATTTAACAGATGGGCCTGCGGCACGGATTTTTTCGCGTATTGTAAAGGGTTGATGGTTGCCGTCAACGGGTACGGTAACGCAATCGACAATAATATTATTACCTAAATCCTCTTTTGCGCGCGCCAATGCGGGGGCTATATTATCTTCATCATAGACAGAGGCGCGTGAAATATCCGTATCCCAACGGGCCGTGCCACCCTCTTGGGTGAAATAAACATTCAATCCGCTACGCAGATCATTGGCGGAAATAATATTTAAGGCATTGCTCATGTCTTGTCCTGATGGTTATGGCTGGTTCCCACTATATGGGATGATCTTGTCATAAAACAAGTTCCGGATTTTATTCTTAGGGAAGTTTTGCCTTAACACAGTCGCTCTGCAGGAAGATACAGGGTTACGGTGGTACCCCGCCCCACAGAACTGATGATAGAGACCGTGCCGTTGTGTTTTTCAACAACCTGTTTGACATAGGAAAGACCAAACCCGATACCAACAGTGGGATTGGAATATATATCAGACAGATGGGTGTCATGGCAGAATGCTTTTGCCAATTGTTGTGAGGGCATGCCCGCGCCATTATCCTCACAGTTAATCATGCAGGCACCATCAGGGTTTTGCAGGGCGGTTATAATGATTTTACCACCCGGCAAAGTGAATTTCAGGGAATTGGTCAGAAGGCTGTGAATGACCTGTTGAAGGCGGGATTTGTCGCCGAATAAATTCGGGGAATTCGGGTCAATTCGTGACGAAAGATGTATGTCTGATTTTTTGGCCTCCACAGATACTTTTTTCAGGCATTCTGAAATCATACTTGCGAGGGGGAATTTTTCTTCCTGAAGTTTGAATTCCGTTGTTTCCAATTCTTTTAATTCAAGCAGATTATCAATTAACTGTAGCAGGTCTTTCCCCGCGCCATGAATATCCCGGGCATATTTTTTGTAGGATTTTTGACCAATAGGCCCCATCATTTCCGACATGATCACCTCGGAATAGCCCAAAATACCATTGAGAGGGGTTTTGAAATTATGGTGCATGGCCGCGAGCAGGTTTTTCTTGGTTTCCTTGGCTGCTTTATCTTTGATGTTGCTATCGCTGTTGTTTTCTCTTAGCACACAAATGAATTTGGATCCGGCATCACGGCTATCATAGGGCCGGATGGTCATGTCAATATTAAGAATTTTGCCATTTTTATTTTTCCACGGGCAAAAAAGCACAGCTGCCTGACGACTTCCCAATGTTTTTTCGATGATATGCTGGTTGGTGCAGAAATGTTCTTCTGCCAGAAAATCATACAAATTTTGGCCAGATATTTCATTAAACTGATAGCCGGTAATCAATTCAAAATGATGATTTATGTCCAAAATCTCCGGCGGGCGGTTTTTATTTTCGTTGGAAATAATAACAATTGCATTGCTGACTTCATGGAATACAGAGTCAAAAAGGCCAAACTCTTTTTCAAACCGCGAAGCTGATATAATATGTGGCTTGGCGTTCTCTTTACTATATTTTGTTTGTCGTTGTGAGGTGCGATTGTCTAACAAAGATGTATTCATGCGCGCCCGTCCTATATTACAAATTTCATTCTAAACACATATTTTTCGATGTTATTCAGACGAAGTTATCCCTATGGATTCAAATCATTAGGTGAATCATCCTCTAAATGATTCGCCGAATCAACTAAAAAATTAACCTTTTGTTAACTATATTGAATTCATAGGGTATTTTCCCCCATCAAAAATACATGACATTAATAGGGTCGGGCCCTAAGGGCAGGCATTGAAATTGATTGTATCAAACCGCGGTTTCTGTACAGCCACATGATAGACGTCATGAGGGGCGAACATGTTGATATGCAGCCAAGCACTAAGGTTGATGATCATGGGTTCATACCGGTAATAAACTTCTGAAACTATGACAATTTCTGTGTCAGAAATTGTGAAGTTTCCGGGAATACGGGTAAGGTCTGCCGGATTTCCTGCGGCACCTATTTTGCTGGCAAGGCCGACATTTGCTGTCGCCGTACATTGCAGATTAATGGTGTTGCCGCCCGGGGTTCCAATCACATAGGATACGAATATTTGACCATCTGTGTCCAATTCGAGGGGTTTCATAATATTTTCAACAGCATCAAATATATTTTGTACGTTTGCTATGGTCAGGGTCTTATTTTGAGAAATCAGGTTACCCACTGACATGACCGTTGTATTGGCTTTTCTATGGGCCATCATCAGCCGGAAGGTCTCAAAACCAGCCAGTAATAAAATCAGGGCGATGGGAAATATATAAGCAAACTCAATCAGGATCGTGCCTTTGGTCGATTTTTTCAAATTCCGGATGAAACGGGGAATGATTATCTTTCTAAGATGAATTAACATATCATATCTCCCCCTATAGCTTCACGAGGACGGTGCAGCCGGGCGCAGGCGCGCCGTAGGGTTCATTCTGAATGACAGTGCTTGCCTTCAGCCTGATTTTGCCGTCAGCATCTCCCACCATCTTTGAGAAAAACCCCGTCATTAGATTAGCATCATAAGTGGCTTCATATAGAACAACCTGACCGGGGCCGCCAAGACCATCAACCCCAACCTCTGAATCCCATTGGTTGTTGCAGTTCATATCTGTGTAGGTATCGGTGCCGCCCGTATAGTCGCCGTCGTTATTTACATCTGTATAGGGCTCCGACAGGCCGACCTCGCCAAAATCTTCATAAACTCTTTGCTGGATTACCAGGTTAGTCAGGTCAATCATGCCGAAGGTTTTGTCTTTCAGCAGATCATTAATATAGGCTTCACGGGTCTTGCCGACTTCCACAAAACCCGTCATGCCAGCGCGGGATGCTTCCGATATCGCGCCCTCCAGCATGGTTACGCTGAGCATGGTGACTCCAACTTCCAGCGTGCCGATCGTGGCCAATGAAATCACAGGCAGGACAAAGGCCATTTCAACCATGGCGGCGCCGGTCTGGTTTCTTCTTAACCGCTTAATAAATCTTTTTAAGGGGTATTTCTTCATAGTATTCTTCATTTCAAGAGCTCCTAAATAATAATATCTATATTAAGTAACTCTCCTTGCAGCCAAGTTAGGTTATATTGTCCCGTTATATCTAAAGCCTGTCATATCTATATCAGGGTACTGGAAATCTGACAGGCCGCCGGCCCGATCAGGACAACAAATAATGTGGGCAAAATAAACAGGATGAGCGGAATAGTCATGGTGGCCGGCAGTTTGGCGGCCTTTTCTTCTGCTTTCATCATCCGTTCATTCCTGAATTCAGCGGATAATACCCGTAATGACTGGGCCAGTGGGGTCCCGTATTTCTCTGATTGTATCAGCGTTGCCGTCACAGATCTGATCGAAGGCAGGGTTACCCGTTCCGCGAGATTTTGCAAGGCTTGCCGCCGTTCCGGCAGGAAGCCCAGTTCAATGGCGGTATAGCTGAGCTCATCAGCCAAGTCGGGGCCTGTTTGGGCCATTTCTTTCACAACACGATGCAGGGCTGAATCCAATGTTAAGCCAGCTTCCGCACAGATGACCAACAGGTCTAACATATCCGGCAGGGCTTTTTGCATTTCCAGATTGCGTTTGATGGTGATATTTTTGAGGATTGTTTCCGGCAGAATTGAGGCCAGAAGAACCGAGCCACCACAAGCCAGTGTTTTCATCATTGGTTCCAGGTCAAACAGGCCAATACCATAAATCAGTACCACAGCAATGATGCCAATCAGAACCGGTAACACCAGTTTAAAGAACATAAAATATACCAGCGCGTCTTTTGAACGATAGCCCCCTTGAAGCAGCTTCAGACGGAATTTCTCCGCCTGTTCATTCTTCATCAGGTTAAAACCATTCACAATGATTTGCATGATACCAAGATGAGACGCTTTTTTTACGGTTGCTTTACGCTTGGTCGGCGCAGTATACCCCCGTTTCAGGTCTTGCCGGCGGTCCTGCAGATGTTTAACCCGGCCATGCATGGGGTCTTTGATAATCCCACTGCTCCAGATGGCCAGAACCACAAGAAACGCTGACATTGCTGCCAGAATGGTTATGATATCCTCTATTGTTACGCCTCTGGGTAGATACTCTTCCATATCCTATACCTCGAAATTTATCATTTGAGCCAGAATAAAGACGCCGATACCCATCCAGACGGCGGCGCCGGCAAGTGCCATTTGCCCCATGGGATCGATAAACATGACCGACATATATTCGTAATTCATGACGGAAAGCAGACCGCACATGAGAAACGGCAGAGAACCAATGATATAGGCACTGGCCTTGCCTTCTGAGATCATCGCCTTGATTTTAAGTTTAAGCCGTGTGCGTCCCCGGAGTATTTCTGTCAGATTAGACAGGGTTTCTGCCAGATTACCGCCGGTTTCCTGTTGTACGGACAGGCTGATGACGAAAAATTTAAAATCTGCGGTATCAAGCCGTTTTGCCGTGGCCCACAGGGCCTCATCCATGGTCTTTCCTAATTTGATTTCATCGGTTATCTTGAGGAATTCGGTGGAAATAGGATCCTGCATTTCCCGGGCAACAGCATGAATTGATTCTGTCACCGGAAGTCCCGCCCGCAGGCCGCGAACAATCAGGTCAATGGCTTCCGGGAATTGCTTGGTAAATTTAGCCAACCTTCTTTTGATCACCCGGTTGATATAAATATGGGGCAGGAACAGTCCGGCAAAAATGCCGATCATGACAGAGGGTAAAAAGGCCATGCCGCCGAGAAACTCGACCATAAGTGTGCAAATAACGCCCGTAATGATCGTCGCGATGACATATTTCTTGAAACTTATATTTTTGCCGGTTTTATTCAGGCGCCGTCTTAATTCATCGGGTTTGGGGACAAAGCGATCAAAAAAGGAGAATTCTTTTTTAGCAAACAACGCCTTTTTGGCCTGCTCACCGGCAAGACTTTTATTTTTACCATGACGGAATTTTATTTTATCAAGTTTATTGCCGATAATTTTACTGTTTTCGCCAATCATACCAGAAGCCGCCGCCAGAACGGTTATAATGATAAATACGCAGGCAAATATGCCAATGGTGACTATGGTTGGGTTGGTAACGTCCATTTTATTCCTATAAGGCCTCCATCAATGCTTTGTCCAAACCAAAATATGCGGCTTTTTCGGCAAAATACGGACGGACTCCAGTGGACTTGAAACGTCCTTGCAGGTTTCCGTCCGCATCTTCTCCGGTAAATTCATATATGAACAAATCTTGCGTAGTAATAATTTCACCTTCCATGCCAACGATTTCGGTAATGGCCGCGCAGCGCCGTCCGCCATCGCGCATGCGGGATACCTGAACCACAAGGTCGACAGCACCCGCAATCTGTTCGCGGACAGCTTTTTGGGGCAGCTTCAAATCGGCCATGCCGATCATATTTTCCATACGGGTCAGAGCTTCACGCGGGTTATTGGCGTGAAGCGTACACATAGAGCCGTCATGGCCGGTATTCATGGCTTGAAGCACATCAAAGGCTTCGGCACCGCGAACCTCGCCCAGAATAATACGGTCAGGACGCATCCGCAGGGCGTTCTTAACAAGATCGCGCATACTAATTTCACCCTTGCCTTCAAGGTTGGCCGGGCGTGTCTCGAGCCTTACCACATGGGGTTGCTGCATTTGCAGTTCGGCGGTATCCTCAATGGTAACCACACGCTCACCAGCATCAACCATACGTGATAACGCATTCAGCATAGTGGTTTTACCAGAACCGGTACCGCCGGAAATCAGAATGTTCAAACGGCAGGCCCCGGCTATTTTTAAAACAGTACCCATTTCATGGGACATGCTTTTCCAATCGATCATATGGTCCAGCGTAATTTTTTGCTTGGCAAACTTACGAATGGAAATAGATGCCCCGTCAAGGGCAAGCGGTGGAATGATGATATTCACCCGGCTGCCGTCCATCAGGCGGGCATCACAGAGCGGTGTGGATTCGTCGACCCGGCGACCCACAGCGGTGACGATCCGGGTGCAAATATTCATTAAATGCTGATTGTCCCGAAAAGATACATCGGAAAGGATAAGTTTGCCGCCTTTTTCAATATAAATTTGTTTGGGACCATTGACCATTATTTCGGAAATTTCTTCATCGCTCAAAAGCGGCTCCAGCGGGCCGAGGCCCAGCATGTCGTGGAGCAGCATATTGACCAGATCACGCTGTTCGCGCAAATTTAGGTTGATTTTTTCCTGCGCCATCAGTTCATTGACAGCTTCACTTACTTGCTCAGCAAGCTCGGCCCGGTCCATTTCATTGGCGGCGGATGCGTCAATATATTCAAGCAGCAAGGGCTGCAGCCGGTCTTTGGCATCCATGATGCTGTCTTGGCTGACCTGATTTTTCTGTTCGTTTACCTGCTTTTGGGCTTGTTTGTGTTTACGAACCACATTGGCATCTTCTTCGGACTCTTCTTTCTTTTCCTTGCTGTCTGATGTGAGCAGGTCGTTGAGAAGAACCGTTATAAGATCCCGCCGTTCGAGATCGTTCAATTCCAGGCGATGTCGGCTGGTTTCCTCATCTATGAGACCTTCGATAAAGTTGGTCACCTCATTACGTTCCATTTCACGGGCGTAAGCAGGGTCCATCTGTTCCAGCATGACGGACTCGATCAATTCATAAGCCTTATCAACTATTCCGGCATTAGACATGCCAGTCGTATTAGTCTCCGCAGGAATGGGCTGAGGGACCTCATGTGTAGATGACAGGCTGCCCTTGCCAAAAGTGGCTGGGTTAACAGCTTTTTTTGCAATCAGAGTTGCTTTGCCATCTTGGCTTGATTTTCGTCCAAACGCCGGTTTCATATTTTCTCACGATTTCACTATTTTGACTAACTACGGATTTACTTTTTGGGTTTTGCTGTTAAATTTTTCCAAAAGGGGTTTTTTTCTTCCGCCATATTGTCACCTGTAATATTCGAACTGATCGCTTTGAGGGTTTTGACAATTTTACTCATTTTAGCGGCCTGGGGCAGGGGTTTTCCAGCCCTGGAAGCTTGAACCATTAATTTTGGATCAAAAGGAATTTCCCAGTCAACGCTACGTTCAATTGAGGCCTCGAAATCTTTCTTATCCACTTCGATCATGCCGGCACCAGCCACTTTATTGAGAATAATTTTGACTGTTGTTTCGGGGGCAATGGTTTTGCATAACGCCAGAAAACGGATAATGTCGCGGGCCGAAGGCAAGGTGAGGTCAGAGACCAAAATAATTTCATCCGCTTCTGATAACATGAGGGGATATTCGGCGGCCATATTACGCGGAAGATCCATGATCACATAATTGAAGTTATGCTTCAATTCCGATAACAGATGACTCATTGCTGAAGGATCGGTGTAGGTCGGATCATTCAGGGATGCTTCAGATCCCAGGATAGACAGATTATTGCCGTGCCGAATCATGGCCCGTTCGATGAATAAGCCATCTATTCGGCTGGGGTTTTCAAGAGCATCGCATAATCCGCGTCCCGGCTCCAGGTCAAAGGTCAAGGCATCTGTGCCAAAATAAATATCCATATCGAGTATGGCCGTATTGCGTTTTATCTCATTGGCGATAATCCAGGCGCAGCTACTGACCACTGTGCTGGCGCCAACGCCGCCCCTCATGCCAACAACGGCGACCAGTTTATCTGTTTCATTCTCTGTAACTGGTTCCGCAGCGGCCACCCCGGCCAGGCGCAAGCTATTTTCTGCGGCTAGAATACATTCTCTTATCTGATCTGTCGTTACAGGTTTAATCAGATATTCCTGAACACCGGAACTGAGCAGATCCCGGTATAATCCGATGTCATTCTCCTTGCCGATGGCAATCACCATTGTGCCCGGCTCACATACTTCGGCAAGGGCATTCATATCACCCATGGGCGATTCAGATTTGGACAGGTCGACAAATAAAAATTTGGGCGATGTGGCTGTTGCCAATGTTCTGATGGCATTTTCAATGCCGCCCTTTTTTATCGATGATGGATCCCAATCCCGTTCATTCAGAACGGGAACCAATGCCTGTGTTGTGTCGTCATCACAGACGTAGGCTTCGAATTCACCTTCTTCGGCGATTTCATCTTTTTTTAGCAGTGAAGCGATGCTCATATTCTATTCCCGTTACTATTTCTGACTTTTGGACTATTTCTTATTTTTGGCAGTTTTGGCAGATCCCTTGGCGGGTTTCTTGGTTCTATAAGTTTGGACAGCTCCCGCAGATTTTTCCGCATCGGGAACATTGTTGGCGACCCCGGTGATCAAATCACGTGGATTGGCAATCATAAGCCCGAGAGCAGCTTGGTTGGCGCAGCCTATGTTTACCAGAGGCGCATTGCCGTAATTATTAGGCGAAGGCTGTGACCAATCTCCGCATCTGGGTGGTGTGACCACATAGCGGGAGATCAATAAGCGGGCCTGATTTTCGGTTGGGCTCAGACCATATGGGGTCACTTCCGGCGACAGATGTAAGCCGCGCGTCTTTAATAATTTTGTCAGAGAACCCAGTCTATTCTTGTTCTGTTCGGACAGTTCACCGTTCCGTTGCAGGGGAAAATCCATACTCAGTTCATCACCGTAAGAGACATTGCTTTTCATCATGAACATGTCGAGCTGTTCTATCATTCCGCCGGACAGATTTGTGCTTTCTGCGGCGAAGGTGACGGTAAAGGGAATTTTGACCATTTCCACTTCATTCCGTTTTTGGGTATCGCCATCAGAGAAATGTGCTGCCCCGCTGCAACTGGCCAGCAGAAGACAGAGTAAAATAGATATTTGGTTAGAAATGGAATGTTTCATTTTTCTTATCACTGTTTTTCTCATTTTCTTTCTCCCTTAATCCAGAATGAAGCCAGCGGCATTATTCAACTTTTGGCTGTTCTTGCCCTGTACAGGGGTGGGCATATCCGGTTTTCTGGTGGCGTATGATTGACCTTTGATGTAGCGATCAAAGTCATTTGGCATTTCCAGCCCATCTGTAGGTAATGGCATTGTGCCGCCATTGTGGGGCTGTACGATGTAGGGGGTGACTATGATAACGAGCTCAGTTTCCTGGCGCCGAAATTTGCTCGACCTAAAGATGGCTCCCAGAATCGGTATATCCCCTAACCAAGGAAATTTTTCCAGATCATGGGTCACACTATTCTGTAGTAATCCTGCGATAGCGAAACTTTGGCCTGAGCCAAGTTCAATGGTGGTTTCTACCCGCCGCGTGCTCAGGGCCGGGATGTTGAATCCTTGCAGCGTGATTGAGCCGTTTGAAGACAATTGGCTGACTTCAGGTTTGATATGCATATTAATCCGTCCGCTATCCAATACCACTGGCGTAAAATCGAGAGAAATACCGAATTCCTTAAATTCAATGACGACCTGTCCGTCATCAAGAGTTGGGACCGGATATTCACCGCCGGCGAGGAAGTTGGCAGACTCCCCGGATTGTGTGGTCAGGTTCGGTTCGGCAAGGACGGATAATACGCCCTCAGTTTCCAGCGCATCAATGATAAAATTGATGTCGAAGTTCCCCGCCTGGAAGCCACCAAACATACTATTCAGGCCAGTATTCAGAACGGAAAATTCCTTGACCAAACTATTGGTCAGGCCCGTGGGATCAGGGATTGCATCGAATACGGTTGCGCCTTGAACCATGCCAATCGCCGTTCCACCATTGAGGAACATATTTTGCCAGTTAAATCCAAGCTGTTTTTTGGTGTCGCGGCCGATTTCGGCTATTCTGACGCGCAAGTTAACCTGAACCGGTGTTGCAATCTGTAGTTTGTTAATGATGGTTTTGTCTTTGCCGATGAAGTCTTCAGCCATGCGGCGGGCATCCTCTGCCTCTTCCGGATTATCCACATTCCCGGTCAGCAGGAGCAGGCCTTCATAAGATTTAACCTGAATATTGGCATCGGGAATCACATGATTGAGCGCCGATTCCAAGCTGCCAAGATTATGATTGACAGAGATGGTGCCATCATAAACAACCCGGTCATCATTGGTGACCGCATAGAGATTGGTCTCGCCTTGTGCCTTGCCATATATATAGACGATGGTTGATGATTTGATTTGAAGATCCGCAATTTTAGGATTGGCAATAAAAACATTACTGACAGGTTCCTTAAAGCGGATAAGCGTGCCTTTGCCGACCTCAATATTTTGCCGGGTCACTTCTTTGCTGACAGCCGTGCCTGTTACGGAAAAAGACAAAACGGGCAGAGCCAAGACCGTGATGATCAAGCATTTTACCCATTTTATAAGGGCGGGTGATGTTATATTCATTGCGTTCTTTATCATTACTCTATTTCCTCTGATTTTTCATCAGTTTGTCCGCTTTGGTTTGAAGGTTTTTTAACACCGATTTTTTCCGATTTTTTAGAACCGCCGCGAAAAACTTCCACAGACATGTTATTGCCGGGTCCGCCGCCGGATCCGGAAGAAATTTGATTGCTGACTTCACTGTCCCATGTGACCGTCTGGACATCATTTGAATCCTGACCGGCGAAGTCTTCACCGCTGGGGCTTAAACTTCTTAGAATCAAAGATAATTCACCAATATTCTTTGCCAGAGAAATTGATTCGGCCTCTTTTGGTGTGACTTCCAGCGTTGCCGTTTGGCCAACCGCCGGGGTATGTGTTGGGTTATCTGTACGTTGGTTAATCGCCAGAATTTTTATATTTTTGATAATAGTTTCACTAACGCGGGCCTTTTTTCGGTTTTTACTTTTAATGGCAATTTCATGAGTCAGCAGAATATCGACCCGGTCCCCGGGAAATACAAAGCCAGCATTACCAGTTGTTGCGGTAATTCTTATGGAAATCGCGCGCTTGCCAGGCGGCAAAACAGCCGCCATAAACCCCTGGTTACCCGGTTTGACCAGACGATTATTTAAAATAGGCTCGCCGGCCGATGTGGCTGACCTGACAACGGCCCCTGTGAAGGTGTCTGGGGTTATGTCATTGTCTTGCTGAATATAACTGTCATGTACTTTTTCATCAGGCCAAGACTGCCAAACCAGATCTTCAGGCTTGATAAAATGGCCGACGGGCATGTCAATAGCGGCCACCAGAATTTGCATTTTGGAATCGGCGACCCTTTCAACTATTTGGGGCCCAGCCGTTTGTTGCTCCGGCGTTGTAACGAGGCTTCTGGCCAGCATGGCTGTGATGCCAGCGACAATCAGGGCTATACCTATAAGTACGATGCTTTTTATATTAATGTTCATTTATACTTTCCTTGTACTTTCTTTTATTCCGGCCTTGTTTTTTGCGTGTTTAAACGTGTCAGCTCTAGGGTATTCTTTGGTTAAAGGTGGCAAATAATTGAAACGCCACATAAAGCCCGCCAAAAGCGATACCGATTCCATAAGGAACCGCACTTATCTCCTTTTGTGCCATGGAGAGGTTTATATTTTCTGAAGATTTGTGATATTTTGACGCTTTTACGCGATTAATAACGATAATTACTATGGCGATAAGGCCGCCAGCCATCGAAGTAATGAATAAATAGGGTAAAACATGGCTTGCGCCGGCCCACAGGGCCACAGCGGGAAGTAATTTCACGTCCCCGCCGCCCATAATATTCAGGGCAAAAAATCCGGCACAAACCGCAAAGATAGCCACAGCGATGGCCAGCGCAATAAATATATCCTCAAGCGGTAAGCCGTGACCGTCTATGTAGGTAGAAAATATATATAAAGGATATAACAGGGCCGTTGCCAAGCATAACGTGTTTGGCAAAATATAGCGTGTCAGGTCGGAATAGGCCGCCCATAACATCAGAAAGGAAAAGGCAATGAGTATTATTATCGTTAACAAAATATCGGTCTCGGTTTCTAAATTTTCTTTATCTACGTAGAAAATATATAGAAATGGTGTTTTTTTCGTTAACCATAAGGATCATATAAATGCGCTGGCGATATTACTAAAAAGGATTTGGGTTAATTTTCATCCAAGGCACGAGATACTTTTGAAGATGTGTCATTCAGGCTTAGAATGAATGTGCTGCTCATGGCTGTTAAAGCCCCGACTGAGGCCAGTACGACAACCGCAACGATCAGACCATATTCCAGTGCCGTGGCACCAGCTTCACTTGAAAAGAGTTTGTTGAGGAATTTATTTTTCATTGTTCGTACCTCTTCCTTTAGCGTGAAAATAAAAATAGAGGCTTTGGAAGAATGATTCCAAAGCCTCTATTTAAAATATAATACAGTAAAAACAGGGAAGCCGTTCTATTGTAGGCTACTGTTAATAGTTGTGAATTTTGCAGTCAGTGATGTACCAACGCTTGTCATGGCGCCAATGGCGACCACAGCGATCAATGCAGCAATCAGACCATATTCAATAGCGGTTGCGCCTTTTTCTGACTTACGTAGTTGTGTAAAAAACTTTCTCATTTCTAAATCTCCTAATGTGCTCGTTAAAATATTATTCAATGCCAAGATTGTGACCCTAATATGGTGGATAATTATGAATAAAAGGTTAACATAATTCGGAAATTATTCTGTGATTACAAATGGTTATCAGATTTAAATTAATATTATTTTAAGTATATTTTTCTTCGTTTTATCATAAAAATAACCTAAAATTTTATCTAATTTCCAGTTGGAAACTTTGTTCATGTAAGCGCAAAGATTGGAGAAAGCGGAAAAGGTGAGGATTTCTGCGACTTAGGCGGCCGGTTCGTGATTACTGAGAGTGAGTACTAAATGGGTAACATGGCCCTGCGCCGTATGGGCAAAAATGTTGCCGCCAATCATATTTGCCAGCTGCCGGGCAATGGATAATCCAAAGCCGGGCGAGATTTTTGGGGTATATTTTATACTCTCATGAGGAAAATTTATTTGCTCGTCGGGCTCGGTTTTGAGTTTTTGAAAGATTTTATCGATATTTTTTTCATCAATGCGGGGCCCAAGAATCGGTATTTCGACTCTAACCTGCGCATTACTATTTATCAGGACGGATGGTCTTATGGTTTCGCCGCCTGATGCGCGCTTGATGATGCTGGTGAGTATTTTGGTCAGGCAAAGTTCGACACTTTGTTTGTCGTTATAAAGGATGACATCAATATTATTGCTGCTATCCTCAAACTGCACATGATGTTCGTCTGCCATATGCTGAACATTTTCCTGGCAGCTTTTCAGAACGGTTCTCAGTGAAAATGATTCAGGCTCAATCTGCATCAGTCCTGCCTCAAGCTTGGCAGAATCCAGCACATCATTGACGGCCTCTTTCAATTGTCCGGCAGCGGCGAGGATATTTTTCGTATTTTGATGATATTGTTCGTTCACTGGCCCCCATGTTTCCATATTTATCATTTCAGAAAAACCAATAATAGCATTTAACGGCGTTCTGAACTCGTGGGAAAGATTTTGCAGCAATTCCGCTGCGATTTCCTCATCATAGGCTTTCAGATTGGTCATGTTTGTGACCGGCGCGTCTTTTGTTTTTATGGGTGATTCTGGAGCATTACCTTCATTCTTGTCCGAACGGGCGCTGCCCCGAAATCCGGTAAAACGCCCTGAATGAGTATCAAATACAGCGATGGCACTGATGTACCAGAGGTTCCCCACCCCTCCGGGGGGCGTAATATAAAAGGGTTTGTCCCGGAAGGACGACCGGCGTTCAAATAAAAATTCAAAGGTTTCGTCTTTTGCGGCACTATCATGGGCCGGATCATGAGGCCCATCTTCTGATTTGGCGGGCAGGGTGCAAAGTGAAATAAAATCCTCGCCAATCAAGCTGGAAGCGGGGCAGGCGAATATACTCACAGCTTCTTCCGAAACAAAGCTGATCATCCCCGTTCGATCCACTTCCCAGAACCAGTCAGCTATGGAACGGACAAGTTCACGTTGTCTGTTGGTTTCACTACGGGTATGCTGAACCTGCTGCCAAATATCATCGGCCAGATCCGAAGATGCATCACTCATATGAATGATGCTGTCCTGCTGCGGAATGCTGTAGGGGAGCGAAGCGTCATTGGCCACGTTATCCGGCTGAAAAATATTATTTTGATCTTTGTAGGGGGCGCTGCGGGGTTGGCGTATCGCCTCATCGTCATATTTTTTTGTTATAGTTTGCTTGGGAGCGGCTGCGGGATGAATTTCTGAGGTGGCTTCTTCGGGGATGCGGGCTGAAATTTTCCCCTCTATTTTATCCGTAGCTCTACGGGACAGTTCTGAAATATCATCTTGCGCAGCGCGAGGAAATTCTACGGTGGCGGATTCTGTGGGGGAGGATTCTGCGGCGGGCAACTCTGCGGGTTGACCAGTAATATCCATATTTCTTTCGGACATGTTTCTTTCAGGATAACTGTCGTGGATATTTTGCGCCCGTAACATTTCAAGAATATTGGCCGTGGTTTCCTCATCCAAATCCGGGTCATGATCTTCCGCAAGCTTATCAAGCTGATTCAAACTATATTTCAGCTTCGAATTTTGAGAGTCCTGATAGGCCTTTTCCAGTTCATGACGTACCAGAGGAGACAGGCCAAAACGCCGGGAAATATGAATTCTGTGCGCTTCCGTACCATAGCGGATGATATGGATGAGTTTTTCGTCCGGTAGAATCGCTTTTTCCAGCAGAGGGCCGGATACCTCAACAACATCTTCGCACAGGATGTTAATCAGTTGCTCGGGGGGATCGGTTAACGCACATAGGGCGGCGGCGATTTCCTGACGTTTCGACAAGGTCACCTGATCAAGAAGTTCATTTAATATTTCGACCAACATCCTTACCTGAATAGCTGATGCCATTGGCCTTTTTTGGAGGAAAAGATCGCTGATATGGGAAAATAATAGCGTACGGCTATGCTGGGATCCGTCCTGGGCCAGCGCAATCAGATTGCGAATTCTATCGTCAAACTGAGCTTTTTTTTGCACATTTTTCCTTTCCCCAACATACAAAACGGCCTTTCTTTAAATGGCCGTTATTTTATTGTTGAAACTTACCAATATAAGATATCTCCGAGGCTTTTAAGGTAGCTTTTTTTTCAGTAAAAAGCCAGTCAAAAGATCATTTTCTCTCAATTTTCACGTTAACCATATTTCCTATAATGATATTAAAATTGACATAAACTTGTATTCAGTTGCGTAAATGTATGTATTTATGATATTATTTGTCGATTTTAAGAAATAATATTACAATATAACGCCAGAAACTCACGGCTATTATGTATAGTTAGATTGATTGACGAGAGCGGAAAACCATGGTGTATCTGGCTTTAGAGGACAGAGAGAATGTATCGTATTAAATTAGATGATATCGATTGTAAAATTTTGGAAAACCTCCAAGATAATGGCCGTATTACCAATGTTGAATTGGCGGAAAATGTTGGCATTACCGCGCCGCCGTGCCTGCGGCGGGTTCGGGCATTGGAGGAAGCTGGCTATATCCAGGGTTATCATGCGGACTTGAATGCCGAATCTATGGGTTTTGGTTTAACTGTTTTTGCCATGGTCGGCCTGCATAGTCAGGCGGAAAGTGATCTTCAGGCGTTTGAAGGGCGCACGGCAGAATGGCCGCTTGTTCGGGAAACTTATATGTTGAACGGCGAAATTGATTTTATTTTGAAGATTGTTGCCCGCGATCTGGCGCAATTTCAAAAATTCCTGACCACAAAATTAACGCCCGCGCCCAATGTGGCCAGCGTTAAAACATCTCTAAGCATCCGCTGTGCTAAAAAGCTGCAGGGCGTTCCTATTAGCGATGGTGAGCTGTAGTCGGGTTGTATTAGGGCCAGATGACCCTAGACAAATTCTATTTTGGTGATGTCATAATAGGTCTCGCCTTGAGGTGTTTTAACCTCAACTTCATCGCCTATTTTGCGGCCGATTAGGGCTCGTCCAATGGGGGAATTAAAGGATATCTTTCCGGCAGATACATCGACCTCGTCGACACCAACGATTTGATATTTGAAGCTGTTATCATTTTCATCAATGAGGCTGACGGTGGCGGCGAATGTCACTGTTTCACTGGAAAGGTCCTTGGGATCAAATACTTCTGATCGGCTGATTTTTCCCTCGATGTCCTGAATGCGGGATTCGATAAAACCCTGATGTTCCTTGGCGGCATGATATTCAGCATTTTCGGACAGGTCACCATGGGCGCGCGCTTCTTCGATTGCCTTGATGACTGCCGGGCGTTCTTCGTGTTTCAATTGTTTTAATTCTGTTTCCAGCCGTTGGTGACCTTCAGCTGTCATGGGTACTTTTTCGATCATATCGTAATTTTTCTATTTTAAACACCGCAAGGGTCAAAATTTCATTTTATGACAAAATATATTTCAACCATTGTCATGTTATGAAAAATCGTCACTCAAATACATAAGACTGAAGGGGTTTAACTTCAAGTGAGCAGGATTTCAAGACTTTTATTGCTTCCATGGCTGAAATCGCCCCCCGTGTGGTGGTATAATAAGGAATATTATGGGTCAGTGCCGTACGCCGAAGTGTATAGCTGTCGGTGATGGATTGGCTGCCTTCGGTGGTGTTGAAGATCAATTGAACATCGTTATTCTTGATGGCATCGACAATATGGGGCCGACCTTCCAGCACTTTGTTGACGCGCCTGACGTCCAGTCCTTCACTTTGTAGAAAGTTGGCTGTTCCGCTCGTGGCGATGACTTTATATCCCATTTCCAGCAGTGTTTTGGCGGGTTCCAGCATTTTATGTTTGTCGCTGTTTTTGACTGAAATAAAGACAGTACCATCGAGGGAAAGATGGGTGCCTGCGGCGATCTGCGACTTGAGGAAGGCCTTGGCAAAGGTATCATCCAGTCCCATGACTTCCCCGGTGGAACGCATTTCAGGGCCGAGCAGAATATCAACGCCCGGAAAGCGATTAAACGGCAAGACGACTTCCTTAACCGCCACATGATTTGGTATGGCAGGCGGAAGGATGAAGGCGGACATTTTCTCGCCCGACATAATGCGGGCGGCATATTTGGCGATCGGTGCGCCGATGGCCTTGGCGACAAAGGGTACGGTCCGGCTGGCGCGGGGATTGACTTCAATCAGATAGACCACATCATCTTTAACCGCGAATTGCACGTTCATTAAGCCCTTGATCTTCAGGGCCATCGCGAGTTTTTTCGTCTGTTGTCTAATATCTTCTATTACACTGTCTTTTAGGGAGAAGGGCGGCAGGGCGCAGGCGCTGTCACCGGAATGAATGCCGGCCTCTTCGATATGCTGCATGATGGCGGCTACATGGACGCTCTCGCCGTCACATAAGGCATCGACATCGACCTCAGTCGCCCCGCCCAGATAACGATCAATAAGCACCGGACTGTCCCATGACACGGCCACAGCCTTGGCCATATAACCTTCAAGCGATACAGTGTCATAGACAATTTCCATGGCCCGCCCGCCCAGCACATAACTCGGCCTGATTAAAATCGGATAGCCGATTTCCTCGGCAACGGTAACAGCTTCTTCCGTGGTCGTGGCGAGGCCGTTGTCCGGTTGAAGCAGATTAAGGTCATGAACCAGCTGCTGAAACCTTTCCCGGTCTTCGGCCAGATCAATGGCATCAGGTGAAGTGCCTAATATAGGAATATTGGCGTCTTGCAACGCGTGGGATAGCTTCAAAGGGGTCTGGCCACCGAACTGGACGATTACACCGAGCAGGGTGCCATTCTCCTGCTCGCGGCGGATAAGCTCGATGGTATCTTCTGCGGTTAATGGCTCGAAATACAGCCGATCAGCCGTGTCATAATCGGTCGAGACAGTCTCAGGATTGCAATTGACCATAATGGTCTCATAACCCTGTTCGCTAAGCGCGAAGGCCGCATGACAACAGCAATAGTCAAATTCGATACCCTGTCCGATACGATTGGGGCCGCCGCCCAGAATGACGATTTTTTTCTTATTCGTTGGATTTGATTCGCATTCCGCATCGCCGGAGGCATCCCGCTCGTAAGTGGAATACATATAAGGGGTTTTGGCATCAAATTCTGCGGCGCAGGTATCGACCCGCTTATAGACCGGATGCAGGTTCATTTTTTTCCTGAGGGCCGTGACATAATGTTCTTTTTCGCCGATCAGTTCAGCCAAACGGGCATCGGAAAAACCGATTTCCTTTAAGCCACCCATTTCATAACGGTTGCCGGGCAGGCCGTCTTGTTTTATGGCAAGTTCCGCATCGGTGATGATCTTGACCTGATCAATGAACCAGGGATCATATTTGGCGATCGCATGAATTTCCTCAGGCGAGATACCAAGGCGAAGGGCCTGTGCCATAACCAGCAGACGATCATCTGTCGGGCTGGCCAGCGCCGCCCTGATGGCATTGATATCGCCATTCTCTGGATCATAACCCGGAATATCCACCTCATTAAGCCCAGTCAGGCCAGTTTCCATGGAACGCAGGGCTTTTTGCAGGGATTCGGTAAAATTGCGGCCAATGGCCATGGCCTCGCCGACGGACTTCATGGCCGTGGTCAGCGTGGGTTTGGTGCCGGGGAATTTTTCAAATGTGAAACGCGGTATCTTGGTGACGACATAATCTATGGTGGGCTCGAAAGACACCGGTGTTGCGCCGGTAATATCATTCTGCAGCTCATCCAAAGTATAACCAACCGCCAATTTGGCGGCGACCTTGGCGATGGGAAAGCCGGTGGCCTTGGAGGCCAGGGCAGAGGAGCGGCTTACCCGGGGATTCATCTCAATCACGATCAGTTCACCATCCTCGGGGTTGACGGCGAACTGGACGTTGGAGCCGCCGGTCTCCACACCAATTTCCCGCAGGATGGCAATGGAGGCATTACGCATGATCTGATATTCTTTATCGGTCAGGGTCAATGCGGGGGCGACGGTGATACTGTCACCGGTATGAATACCCATCGGGTCGAGATTTTCAATAGAGCAGATGATGATGCAATTGTCGGCCGTGTCGCGGACAACCTCCATCTCATATTCTTTCCAGCCCAATAGAGACTGGTCGATCAGCACTTCACCAACAGGAGAGGCATCTATACCGTTTATGATAATCTGTTCATACTCTTCCCTGTTGTAAGCAATGCCGCCGCCCGTGCCGCCCATTGTAAAGCTGGGACGGATGACCGCAGGTAAACGCACATAGTCAAGAGCCTCCATGGCTTCCTGTAAGCTTTTGACGACCTGGCTGCGCGGCGAGCCGAGACCAAGTCTGTCCATAGCGTCACGGAAAAGCAATCTGTCCTCGGCCATATTGATGGCGTCAACCTTGGCACCGATCAGCTCAACATTATATTGATCCAGAAAGCCACTTTTTGATAACGCCAGTGCCGTGTTAAGCCCGGTCTGTCCGCCCATGGTCGGCAGAATGGCATCGGGGCGTTCTTTTATAATAATTTTTTCAACAAATTCAGGGGTGATCGGCTCGACATAGGTGGCATCGGCCAAATCGGGATCGGTCATGATGGTCGCAGGATTGCTATTGATCAGAATGACGCGGTAACCTTCTTCTTTCAGGGCTTTGCAGGCCTGCGTGCCGGAATAGTCAAATTCACAGGCCTGACCGATAATGATCGGGCCAGCACCAATAATTAGTATGGAATTTATATCTGTACGTTTAGGCATTTTTCTCGATCATTTCCATAAAGCGGTCAAAAAGATAATGGCTGTCTTGCGGGCCGGGGCTGGCTTCGGGATGGTGCTGAACGGCAAAGGCGGGTTTGTCTGTTAGCTCAAAACCGCAAAGCGTCTGGTCAAAAAGTGAAATATGGCTGACCTTTGCCGTCCCCGGCAAGCTGTCCTTATCAACCATGAAACCGTGGTTCATTGACGTGATTTCCACCTTGTCGGTATTAAAGTCTTTCACAGGATGATTGGCGCCCCGGTGTCCCTGATACATTTTGACGGTCTTGGCCCCAATGGCAAGGGCCAGTATTTGATAACCCAGACAAATCCCAAACAGGGGGATGCCGGTTTTCAGCACATCCTGAATAATAGGTATCGCATATTGGCCTGTTGCCGCCGGATCACCCGGTCCGTTGGATAAAAAAATCCCGTCCGGCTTATGGGACAGGATTTCATCTGCGGTACTGTTGGCCGGAACAACGGTAATTCTGGCCCCGGTACTGGCCAGACATCTTAGGATATTCCGCTTGATGCCATAATCAACGGCAACCACATGGGCCTTTGGCGCGTCCTGCTTTTGATAGCCATCTGCCAATGTCCAGCGCTTGTCGTCCCAAGCATATGTCTCAGCGCAAGAAACCTGCTTGGCCAAGTCCATGCCTTCCAGTCCGGGCCATCCCCGCGCTTTTTCAATCAGAGCCGGAATATCGAAAATCCCGTCCGGATTATGGCTGATCACGCCCTTTGGCGCGCTATTTTTCACGATATAGCGTGTCAGCCGCCGGGTGTCGATACCGGAAATGCCGACAAGAGAGTGGGCCACGCACCAGTCATTGAGATGTTGCTGGCTGCGGAAATTTGACGGGCCGGTGATTGCTTCCCGGATGATCAGTCCTCGTGCCGCCGGAACGGTGCTTTCCATATCTTCAATATTGCATCCGACATTGCCGATATGGGGAAAGGTAAAGGTGATGATCTGTCCGGCATAGGAGGGATCGGTCAGGATCTCCTGATAGCCTGTGATCGACGTATTAAAACAAACTTCCCCGACGATATCTTTTGCCGCTCCAATACCGTACCCCCAAAAAACAGAGCCGTCAGCAAGGACCAAAGCGGCGGTTATATCCTTGTGCGGTGGGAGGGGGGATGTCTCTTTTTCAGTCATAATTTTTCCGCTTTCAGGTCATGAGCGATGTTAATGCCCGATGTGTATATGATCAGACTATTACAGGAGATGGTGCAATTTTAAAATTCCGCCAAAAATCCCCTGACTCAGACGTAAATTGACCGGAACATAAGTGAAGCTTTCACTCAGGTCAAGAAAATTTTTTAGAAAATAAATCGTTTAAAATCAAGGGCTTGCAATATAAATATCTATTGCAATCTGGCCTCATTTACGGTAGAGTCTCTGCTTCCTAAAAGTACAGGGCTTGTGGGCAATGATGTCGCATGGCCAGCATTTTTATGAAAAAGGACTAAAAAACAATATGTTGCGAGATCAGCTTACCATCGCCATGAAACAGGCGATGAAGGATAAGGACAAACGTCGCCTGACGACGATACGATTGATTCTCGCGGCGATCAAGGATCGGGACATTGCCGCCCGCAGCGACAAGCAGGTGATTGAAAATGAGGATGCTGTTGTGCTCGAGATTCTGACAAAGATGATCAAGCAGCGCAAAGAAAGCATTGTGGTATATGAGGAGGCGGGCCGTTTGGAACTTGCACAGCAAGAACAGGCGGAAATGGATATTATTGCGGAATTTCAGCCCCGGCAAATGCCCGATAATGAAATAGATACGGCGGTCAAGCAGGCCATTGCCGAGACCGATGCCTCCGGATTGAAGGATATTGGCAAAATAATGGCCCTGCTGAAAGGCAAATATGCCGGACAGATGGATTTTTCCAGAGCCAGTGCCATGGCCCGTTCCGCTCTTTCTTGAGAGCGAGCGACTATGTACGTCCTTATGTTCTAAGCCCTTAACGGAGTGACAAAATTTTATGGGGTTTACGCCTGATTTTCTGGACGAAATAAGAAACCGCATCATGGTGAGCGACATCGTTGGTCGCCGGGTAAAGCTGATGCGCAAGGGCCGGGAACATACCGGACTCTGTCCTTTCCATAATGAAAAAACCCCCTCCTTCACGGTCAATGATGACAAAGGGTTCTACCATTGTTTCGGCTGCGGCGCGCACGGCGATATCATCAAATTTGTCACAGAGACGGAAGGGCTGAATTTTCCGGAAACAGTTGAACGATTGGCGGGACAGGCGGGCCTTGCGATGCCGGATTATTCCCCGGATGACCGGCAACGCGCTGAGCAGAGAAAATCCCTGTATGATGTGATGGAGGCGGCCGCCAAATATTTTGAAACTCAGCTTGTCTCACAGGCCGGCGCAGAGGGGCTGGGCTATTTTACGCGCCGGGGGCTTACGCGGGCAACGGTGAAGAAGTTCCGCCTTGGTTTCGCGCCGGAGGGCCGCACAAAGCTGAAAGATGTCCTGCTCAGCCGGGATGGCATCACTGAAGATATGATGATTGAGGCGGGCCTGCTGATTAAACCGGAAGAGAATGCCGGGGCAGATCAACCAAGTTATGACCGTTTTCGCCAGCGGGTGATGTTCCCGATCACCGATCGGCAGGGCCGGGTGGTGGCCTTTGGCGGGCGGGCGTTGAAGGATAATGCCAAGGCCAAATATCTCAACTCGCCGGAAACGCCGCTGTTTCATAAAGGACGGCTGCTCTATAATCTGGCCGGCGCCAGAAAGGCCTCCTATGACATGGGGCGGGTGCTTGTGGCGGAAGGTTATATGGATGTGATCGTAATGGCGCAGGCGGGCTTTACCAATGCGGTGGCGCCCCTTGGTACGGCGGTGACGGCGGAGCAGATCGCAGAACTATGGCGGCTCGCCCCGGAACCTTTGATGTGTTTTGACGGTGATAAGGCGGGCATTCGGGCGGCTTACCGGGTTGCCGAGCGGGCCTTGCCCCACTTGAAGCCCGGACATTCTTTGCGCTTTGTTCATTTGCCCGAAGGCGAGGACCCTGACAGCTATATCAGTGGCCGGGGCGCCAAGTCTTTCACGGCTCTTTTGGATCAGGGGCAGCCTCTGGTTGACACACTTTGGGATATGAAGACCAAATCGGTTGCGACCGCCACGCCGGAAGAGCGCGCGGGTCTTGAATTATCCCTGTCACAAACCCTGTCGGAAATCAGCAATAAAGTCATTCGCGGTTATTATGACAAGGCCTTTCAGGAACGTTTGTCAAGGTTGCTGGGGCCGGCTTTTGTCGCGGATCATTCCCTGGAAAATCTTTCGGTGAATTTGACCAATAAAAAGAATCACCTGGAATATTCCGTAAAAGCTTATCAGAAAAAGAATAAAACCGGACTTGAGCCAACATTTCTGGGGGTGAAAAAGCTTAAAGATACCGGTGTTTATAGGGAAAGACACACGGCAGGTATTAACCGCGAAAGGCTACTGATACTAACGGTTTTGAACCATCCTTGGTTGCTGAAAAACCATCATGAGGAGTTTGCGACCACATATTTCGAATCAGTGGAGCTTGACAAACTCCGTAACGAGATAATAGATGTATCATTTCGCGAATCGGACCTTGAACGTAAAAGCCTGTATCGCCACCTAGTGAACATAGGATATGGCAAGGCATTGGAAGTCATATTTGAACAAGGTGAATTTAAAGCCGAATGGTTCGCATGGCCGGGTGCTGCTCCACAAGATGTGGAGCAGGGATGGTTTCATGTGGTCAATCGGTATCGCTGTGTTTCAGACTTGGAAAAAGATTTGAAAGCGGCGGAAATGGAACTGGCTGAGAATATGACAGATGAGGTATATGCCCGCTTTCTTGCCTTGAAGGCGGCACTTGAAAATGCCAAGGGTAACGAAGCCAGTATAGATGGGTATGGAATAGCTTCAGGAAGAGAAAAACTGTCCTGAGCGTAAAGTTGCTTATGTGAGCGTCTATGATACTTGACATAAGTGAGTTAATGGGATTTGAGGGTTTATAAATGGCGGAAAAAGCAGCCAAGACAGAAAATAAGTCAGTGTCAAAACAGGAAGATTCCACGGATAGCCCCCTGATTGATTCATCGCAAGATAGTGTCAAAGACATGATCGCGGCTGCGAAGAAGCGGGGATATATCACCTATGACGCCTTGAATGCTGGTTTGCCGCAGTCGGAAATGTCATCGGAAAAAATCGAAGATATTATGACCATGCTGTCCGAAATGGGCGTGAATGTGGTAGAAGAGGCGGACGGCGAGGAAGCCGAAGACGGCGGTGAGGATACAGCGACAAAATCCGTTAAAAAATCAACCGGAAAAACCGGCGACACCGACGACAGTGAGCCCGCCAAACCTGCCGCCAAAGTGGCTGCGGACCGTACCGATGACCCGGTTCGCATGTATTTGCGTGAAATGGGCAGTGTTGAACTTCTGTCCCGCGAAGGCGAAATTGCCATTGCCAAACGTATTGAGGCGGGCCGCGAAACTATGATTGCCGGGCTTTGTGAAAGCCCTCTCACCTTCCGGGCCCTGGTTGAATGGGCCGAGATGCTGGAAGAAGAGGAAATTCTGCTGCGTGATGTGATCGACCTTGATGGCATGTATGGTATTGATCCCTCCGAAGAGACTCAGGAGCCGGCCAAAGAAGAGGCTGTTCAGGATACAGAAGGCACATCATCGGACACAGCAGAGGAAAAATCTGAAGAGGCGACCGAGGGCGAAGATGCCAATGGCACAGAGACCGATGGCACAGAGGCAACTACCGGCGATGAGGAGGAGGACGATGATGATGATTCTGACGGTGATAACTCTGTTTCTCTTGCCGTTATGGAAGAGGCCTTAACGCCGCAGGTTCGCGAGATTTTTGACAATATTCGTAAAACATACAAGAAATTCGCCAAACTTCAGGAAGGCCGCCATGAGGCAAGT